>Ga0206871_10068_pt1 | contig 26237 bp, 29 predicted proteins | sample Alteio_BWOrgCont_33_FD_152627 | JGI IMG/M metagenome (GOLD analysis project Ga0206871, IMG submission 152627) | Enriched cells from forest soil in Barre Woods Harvard Forest LTER site, Petersham, Massachusetts, United States -... | ecosystem: Environmental > Terrestrial > Soil > Temperate forest >...
GCGCCTTGACGATCGTTTCTCCTTTTCCATCCCGCTCTGCGAGCGTGAGCGTGTGCTTAGCCGCGTTCACGTAATTGGTGATTGCCGCAAGCGGTTGGTTTAGCTCGTGCGCGATGGCGGCTGTCATTTCCCCCATCGCACTCAGACGTGTCACATGCGCAAGTTCCGTATGTAACTCCTGCAGGCGCAGCCCCCGTTCTGTTTCCTGCGTGATGTCGCGCGCCATTTTCGATGCACCCACGACATTTCCTGATTTGTCGTGAATGGGAGAGACCGCCAGCGCGATATGCAATTGCCTGCCGCTCTTGTGACGGCGCACGGTATGATATCGCTCCACTTCCTCGCCCTTTTTGATTTGGGCGATGATTCCCGCCTCTTCATCCATCCGGTCTTCGGGGATGAGGATGGAAATCGGCCGGCCGATGGCTTCAGCGGCGCTGTATCCGAAAATTCTCTCCGCCGCTGAATTCCAGCTCGTGATATTGCCATCCAAAGTTTTGCTGAGGATGCCGACGTCCGAAGATTTCACGATTTGAACGAGCAGCCGGTCGGCATCCTCGCGCCGTGCTGTCTCCGCCTTGGACACTGTCAGGTCGCGGATAATGCCGACGAAAACTTTCTTTCCGTCGAAAACGCCTTCGCCGACAGACAGATACATTGGAAAGATCGAGCCGTCCTTGCGCTGGCCGGAGACCTCACGCCCGATGCCGATGATTTGGGGAACCCCGGACGCCCGGTAGTTGCTCAAATAAGCATCATGTTCCTCGTGATAGGGCGAAGGCATCAGAATCTTGACGTTCTGATGCAATACTTCATCGGCCGTATACCCGAACAAGCGTTCACAAGCCGAATTATAGACTTGGACGTCACCAAGCGAGTCGATCACAATAATTCCGTCGACAGCGGTGGCGAGAAGGGTTTGGAAAAGCGCATCCGGTCTAAAGCCGGTGGAGGGAATACTGACCATGCTGAGGCGTTCTGCCCTGTATGTGCTCGATTGCCTTATGTTTAACACGTGCGGAACAATTTCACACGTAAATCGTGCGGCATTATTCGCGCCCATGGAAAAGCCGAATAGGTAAAAGCCCCAGCTATTGCGCGGGTTTCTACTGTGAAAAGCTCGACTTTGCGGTTCCAGTCTTGGGCATGATGCGAAACTCTCTTTGTCTGTTGGCGGACAATGCGACCGCCAGTTGGGGTCATATCCTTCCGGCGCTGACCGGCTGCGGGCTGGATCTCTGGACCGCCAAATCCGCAGAAGCGTGTCTTTCCGACCGCCGCTCCAACGAGATGCTGTGCCTGATCGTCGACCTTCCTTTCGAGCGGGCAGAGACCTGCCTGGAAATATTGCGGAGTTCAAAAGTGCGGTCGCCAGCGATCCTGATCGCGGATCCGGAAGAGGTTCGCCTTCGCCGAAGCAACGCAGACTGGATCGATATTCTGGAGCGGCCGGTGAGCATCCGGCTTCTGCTGGAATGGGTGGAGTGTGTCTGTACGGCTCACATCGCGCTGCAACGCGCGCGATCTTTACCGGGACTCTTCCCCCGCGCAGCCTAACGTGGCGAAGGCGCTTGCACAGCTTCTCGCAAGATGCGCAACCAATCGGCGCGTTTATCCAACGATATCAGGCCTACGCTGCCGATGAATACCGTTTCATCGGGAACGATTCCGGCGAGCGACAGCCGGCATTTCGACGTTCTGATCGCTGATCTATGCGCGAACGCCGGCATGTCCATCGTCACAACGACACGGAATTTGCGCGCACGGGTAGGGTAGACCGCGTCTTCTTCTTCGGCCGCCTGCTTCAAAAATCCCGAAAGGAGTGCGGGCGGCTCATTGAGCCAGAGCGGGAAAACAAGCGTGATGTATTCGGCGTTGTTGAATTTTCTGAAGGCGCTCAATAGTTCGCCGTCCGGCGCCTCTTCCATGCCGGCAAGGCCGCCCAGGACAAGTTCTTCAGCCTGCCAGCCGGCGGCACGACTTCCCTCCGCACATGCGCGCGCCAGCGCGGCACAGTATCGCTCGGGTCTTGGATCCGGATGACCGTTGATCACCAATGCCTTTCGCGGCGCTAGAGCCCCGGGGCTTTTGTCCGGCGCGAACAGGCGACGGAGAGTCTTGGGCCCGGCCAGCATCAGCGCTTCGGCAAAATGCAGAACACTGGGGAGATTGGGAGGATTATGCAGCGACATGAGAAGCCTCCGTATGGGCGGCTTCGAAGCGCATAAGATCGGTATAGTCTGTAAAGGTTACCGCCGTAGCGCCGTTCGGCAGGCGCGTCATCGCAATGGAGATCGTCCGGCCGTCCGCACGAGGTGTCTTGCCCCACGCCGCGCAGCGCTCCGGCTCATCGGACGTCACGCCTGCGGCAACAATGCTCCAAAGTCCGTCATGTCCGATGCGCGCTTCGCACAGATTGGCGATCTTGCGGAAGTGGGGGTGTGCGTTGAGCTCTTCCTCCGAAAGCTGCCAAAGCTTGCCAAAGTGCTTGTTGTGCAGGACCAGATGACCATCCGGCGCAAAGATCGCAATGGCGTCGTCGATGGCGTCTAGCGTGGCTCTTTGCACCTGGTTGAGAAGCTTGAACGATGCCTCGAGGCGCAGCTTCTCCGTGACATCCTCTGTGACGAAAAACAGGCCGCCCTGCAGGTGTGGACGAATTTTCAGACTGACGCTTTTGCCCTGGCGCGTGTGCCAGCATGTATCCTCGCCAGTGTTCTTGCAGGTTTCGAAAAGTTGGACCTGCGCGCGCTTCCAAGCCTGAAAGTCCGCCTGTTCGGGCAGCTGGCGGGTATCGCGCAGGCGATCGAGGATGTCGCCCAGCGTGGGCTTCGTGTCGAGCCAATCTGGGTTCAAATCCCACGTTTGGGCATAGCGGATATTGTAGGCCGCAATGCGCCGGTCTTCGCCGAACACGGCAACACCGGCGGGCACAGATTCCAGCAGATCGGAAGTGGCGTCCTGGTTCAGGCGTAGTTGCGCTTCGGCCTGCGCGACAGGTGTAGTGTCGAGCGCAACGCCGGCAACGGTGGCATCAGGCAGGCGTGCCAAAGATAAAGAAAGAACCCGGCGTTTCCCTTCCACCAGCGCGTAGCGGGTGGCCGTGACAGCTTCGGATGAGTTCTGCGCGGCTTCCGCGAGTTCTGCTTCAGAACGTTCGAGAGATGTGCCGACGGATAGAAATTCCTTCAGCGACTTGGCGCCGACGGTGTCCAGATAGGCCCGATTTGCCCAGCGTAGGGACAAGTCCTGCGCGCGGACCCAAACGGGAACCGGCAAGGCGTCGATCACGGCGCGATAGTCGATGGACTGGTCCCAGTCCAGATCGCGCAGATAGACAATCGCGCGGCGCCCGGCTGTCTTGCCGCGCAAAGCGATGACGCTGTGTTCGGGGCTTCGCGCCGAAAGCTGAAACGCTTCTCCCTGCCGCATGAGCCTATCAATCGCTTGAGCCACGCGTTTTCCATCGGGGCCATCCATTGCCTGCTTCAGCCATCCATTGGCGTTACCGACGCTGAACGGATGTTCCGGCCCATTGCCCAACACGACGACCGCGTCGGGCCCCGCTGTTAGCAACAGATCGCGCAGATGGATCGCATCTTCCGCAACCCGCGCAGCGAGGTTGGTCTCACGGCGAAAATTCACGAAGCGCACGTACAGCAAGACAAGCAGGGCACTGCATGCCAATCCGATAAGCACGGCCGAAATCGCAATCGTGGCGAGCGCGAACTCTCCATCTGCTCGGGGATGTATCACCGGCGGCGGCGACAGAGTTTCTGCGGACGCCGCCATCGCACCAGTGGAAGAACCAATCATCGGAAAACCTCAGACTTCGAGGGCGAGTGCGCGCAAGGCGGGCACATTCGCGAGAATCAGCTGGTGTGTGTTCGGAACAACCAGATAACCCTGCGCCTTGAGTGTTGTGATCGCGCGGCTCACGGTCTCGATCGTCAGACCGAGATGGTCTGCAATGTCCTGGCGACCCATCGGCAGATCGAGCCTGTCTCCCTGCATCACGTCCGTCCGGTCCGCCAGACGCAGAAGGAACGATGCGAGCCGTTCCTTTGCGTTCTGGCAGCCCAGAACGAAAAGCTGCCGCTGGGCTTCGAGCAAATTCGAAGACAGGTGACACAAGATGCGCGCGCGGATCGAAGGATCCGTTTCCGCGAGGGCATCGATACGGTTTCTGGGATAGGCGATCACCGTCACGGGTGAAACGGCTTCCGCCATTGCCGGCTGATCGGCGCATTCCAGAAAGCCGATCATGTCGCCAGGCAAAAGGAAGTCAGTGATATGGCGGCGGCCGTCCGGCGTGTGCCGGCACAGGCGAACCGTACCGCTTACGATCTTGTAAACATGATCGGCAGGATCGGCTTCGTCGAACAGCATCTCGTTGCGCGCAAAGTGAAGCCGGGCGCTATAGCGCTGCAGGGATCTCAGATGGTCGGCGAGCGTGAGCGGCTCGCTGCCCGGCGATTGTGAAAACATGACAGCAGGCAACTTCGGCGTCGTCGAAGTGGCGATACGGGCTGAACTCAGGAATGTCGGCATTTTTTGTCCCCCCTTTTTGTTGGACTTTCGTCCGTTCGATGGGAGCAGCATCGTTAAGGTTTACTTGAATCAATAGCCGGGAATTTCCCCTAAGGGATTCTGCGTAAAAACCATTCAGGACTTCTACGTATGTGATCGGAATTCATTCGCACGCATGACATTTCGCAATGCGGTCAGCGTCGCCACAGGCTCGACTGACGCATCGGCGCGCAAAACGCGCGCTTCATTGTCAAAACGGGATCTGAAGAATGTCAGGACTCGCTATAGAACAAGCTCGTCCTCATCAAAGGACGCGGCGTATTGTAGTTGCCGTTGCAGATTGCGCAGGGGCGAAACGCTTCAAGGAAACTTCTTCGCTGCGACGTCCGCGCGAAGCGGTAACAACGGTTCCAGGCCTTTGGCGGCGCACCTCGCCGGGGAGCAACCGGATTTCGTGTATCGGCATATGGAAGCCGGGAAGCCGCCGCGCGGCGGTTCGCGCAAATCGGCTCGCGGATACCGATTGGCATCGCGCGCGCCGGACTCCCGGCATCGCGGCAGCCTTCAGCGCCGATCTGTCTGCGTAGGCGCGCCGATGGCCAGAAAAGACGATCTGAAGGACACCCTGGCGCGATGCGATCGCGTTTTGTCGGGGGCTCTATCGATTCTGCTGGCGACGGCAAGCGCATGCGCGGCGTCGGCCTTCACAGCAAAAACATCTGATGATCTTCACGTGGCGCCGGTTGTCGAAAAAGTCGTCGAATATGTCCAAAGCAAAGCGCAGCCTGTGCAAATTTCCATTCAGGCGCCGCCGGGTGACGGCGCGAGAGCCGAATTGCTCGCAGAGCATCGCTGTCTCTAGGAGGTGATGTATTACGAGGCGCGTGGCGAGGGCGTACAAGGGGAAATGGCGGTTGCCGAAGTCGTTTTTCACCGCGTGGAGAGCGGCGCGCACGGCAAAACCATTTGCGCGATCGTTTACGAAGGCGCTGGAAGACCGGTTTGCCAGTTCTCATTCGTTTGCGACGGATCGCTCGACAGGCCGAGAGAACCGCTCGCATGGCGAACGGCGCAGGATCTGGCAACACGGATACTGACCGGCTCTCTGCCGCTGCCGGACGCGACGGATGGCGCTCTTAACTATCACGCTGTTTATGTACGGCCCGTCTGGGCCGGCGATCTGGTGCGCACGGCACAGATCGGCAATCACATATTTTATCGTCCTGCCGGCGGAGAAGCGCTGGTGCTGAAAACGCGGGCTTTCCGAGGCTCCGTATGGTGATGCTGACCTTAGGCGGCGGTATGGGTGGCGGCTGCAAACGGCGCGGTGCCCTTCAGGGCGTGGATTGCGATGTCATCGAGGCTCAAGCGCCGGATCGGCGTCGGCTCCAGTATCGGCGACCCTATCAGCGGTCCCGAAATCAGGTCTGCGCCGTGACCGCGCGCCGCCAGCAAGACCTCCAGATTTGGTGCTTCCAAAATTATGCTCTTCATATGGAGCCGCTTTGCGGCCGCGTTGAGTTTGAATATCTCGCTTTCCATCTCCGTCGTACCCACATCATGGGGCGCCAAAGATAGTCCGATCGCGAACAGGTTCGCGCCCTGATAGGCGCTATAGCTTGGAATTCGCGCCGGTAAGATCGCCGAGACGCCGCGGCAAAAAGGGCGCAGCGATCCTACAAGTTCTGAGAGTCTGCTCTGAGGAACGCCATAAGGCATATCGCTGATTTCGAAGAGCAAGTAGGACCGCAGTGTCGATGATAGTGCGCGACAAAACGAGGCGACTTCCATGCGAATGATTGGCGATCCCAGGAGTTCGTATGGAATCGGAAGCGACAAAAGAAAACGTTCGCCGATACTGAGGTGCCTGGCCAACGCGTTTGTGGCGAGGGTCAACCGCGAGAGCAGTCCGCCAAGCTCGTCGCGTATGCGCAGCTGCGAAGCAGGTATGCCGAGCGAAAAAGGGTCTCCGGGAAAATCGCAACGATAGGTCGTTATGGCTTGATGCTGTGCGTCCCATAGCGGCGTGAATCGCGGCCGCCGTATTGGCGTTGCGTTGCCGGGCGCAGATTTTGGCTCAGGCGCGGGAGCCGGCCCTGCCGTGGCAAGCCCGGCCCGAACGGCAAGCTGCTTTATCGCGTCGGGGGAGATCGGCGCGTATTCAAGAACGTCGTCTTTAACGTCTTTGATCTGGGCGAGCCTAAGACCTTGCGGGTCGCAACTGCCAAGTTGGCTTGTGTGAAGTTCATGCGCAACGCGCAGGCAGAAAACGCGGGATTCCTCGATGCTTGCTGCAGGCGTACAAACAAAGAAGGTGGTATCGTCAATCTCCGCGAAAAAGTCTGTGGACCCGAGGGTGCGCTTCAGTATGGCTTCCATCTGGGCGCAGACCGAGGGGCGCGTCTTCTCCCAGCGGCTTCCGGCCGCCGCCTTGATTTTCTCAAGCCCAATGACATTTATGCAGCCGCGCTCGAGAAGCGGCTTTGAAAGCGCGAGCTTGAGCTCGGGTTTCACAACGCGTTCCATGCGCGATCAGCCAGCCTGGGCGGCTTGGTTTGCGATCTCACCCGGGGCCATGTCGTCGAGCCACGCCCTCATAAGATCGGACGAGGCCACGCAGGCTTCGTTGAGATCGCTGATCAGTTCGTAGGTTTTTTCTTTTTGTCCTGACCGACATGCAGTTTCGAGCCGGCGCGCTGCAGCGCTCGCGCGCATCGCCCCCATGTTTCCGGAGACGCTGACTATCATGTGGGCTTCGCGCCCAACGGACGGAAGATCGCCGCGCGCTCTGTGCTCGACGATACTCGCCAGATGAAGCTCGATATCGATTAAATAGAGAAGGGCAAGCTCTTTCAGTTTGAAAAATGGCAACGCTTGATTGAGTTCGGCGAGTCTTGTGAAATCGAGAGACGGAGTATCTGTGTCATCCGCTTCTATGTTGGCTTCGTCGGGCATAGTCACTCCGGCCGCGATGCGGTCGAGTTTCGCCAGGAGCAGCGGTACATCGATGGGCTTTGTAACGTAATCGTTCATGCCCGCGGCGAGGTATTCTTCTCTCGCACCGCTCATCGCGTGGGCGGTCATCGCAATGATGGGGATATGCCTTTCGGGACCGACCAAGGCACGGATCTGGCGGGTGGCGTTTACGCCATCCAGCTCCGGCATCTGGATGTCCATCAACACCAGATCGAAGGGCGCGCGCCGAACTGCATCGACCGCCTGATGACCATTCTCTGCGACTTCCACAGAGTGACCCGCCCGCTCAAGAAGTATCATCGCGAACTGCTGGTTGATCTTGTTGTCTTCGGCCAAAAGAATGCGAAGCGGCCGGCGGGGAGGGCGCCCGTCGGGCCGCTTCGCGCCGGGGTCGCTATGCGGGGACATTAGCGCCGGCAACTCGGTATGCGTGCTGTAGATATTGATCAGCGCATCCAGCAATTCCTGGTAGCGCAGAGGCTTTTCCAAAAGGGCGTCGAGACGCACATCCTGGCCGTTTCTTACGGCATCCCGGCCGCCGGACGACACGATGATCAGCTTTGTTTCCGCCAGATGTTCGTTCTTGCGGATTCGCCGCGCCAGTTCGGAGCCGGTCATGCCGGGCATCATCTGGTCGAGGAAGACAAGGTCGTAAGGCTGGCCGCGGTGCCACGCTCTTTCCAGCTCCGCGAGGCCCTCGAACGCGTCGCCTGCGTTGGAGACCTGCATGCCGAAGATCTTGAGCTGACGCGCGAGGATTATGCGATTCATCTCGATATCATCGACAATGAGAACGCGCAGCGTTTTGAAGTGTGCGGGCAGAGTCTCACGGTTTACAAAACTCGCAGATGATTTCTCCAAGGGAATTTCGAACCAAAACACGGACCCGATGCCGACAGTGCTCATGACGCCGATTTCGCCATGCATCAGTTCCACCAATTGTTTGCAGATGGCGAGTCCCAGGCCGGTGCCTCCAAAGCGCCGTGTCATGGAGCTGTCGGCTTGCGTGAATTTCTGGAAAAGCCGCTCGCGAACACTTTCCGCCATGCCGATTCCGGTGTCCGTCACTTCGAAACGAAGAGGGGCAACTTGACCACCATCTGTGGGGATATGTCCGAGCTTAACAGCAACCTGTATGGAGACGCCGCCTTTTTCGGTGAATTTGATCGCATTGTTGAGAAGATTGAGTAGGATCTGCCGAAGGCGCGTGGGGTCGCCGCGATAAGCGCCGCGCGCTGCGGGCTCAATGAACATGGCCAGGTCTATCTTCTTCTCGCGCGCTTTTGACGTCATCAACGCGACCGCGCTTTCAACAGTAGCGACAAGATCGAAGTCTATCTTTTCGATCTCGAATTTTCCGGCTTCGAGCTTGGAGATGTCGAGAATGTCGTTGACGATCGTGAGCAGAGATTCACCCGACTCAGCGACAACTTGCGCGAGGTTGCGTTGCTCTTCGTTTAACTCCGTTTCCAGAAGCAGGTTCGTCATGCCGAGAATACCGTTCATCGGCGTACGGATCTCGTGACTCATATTGGCTAGAAACTGAGACTTTGCGCGCGTTCCGGCTTCCGCATCTTCCTTCGCTTTGTTGAGTGTGACCGCGGAAGCCTTAAAACAGTCCATCGCGCGGGCGAGTTCGCCGATTTCATCCGGACGTTCTTCTGCAGGAACGGGCGTGTCGAGTTCGCCTTTTGCCAAGGCGCTCATGGCGGCAGTCATCGACAAAAGCGGCTGGATGACGTCGCGGACGAGCGCAAAGAAAATCGCCAGTGACGCTAGAAGTGCGAACGCGATTGCGGCGGAAATTATGTATTCGGACCGCGTGGCCGTAAGGCTTCCCTGCAAGCTGGCCTCGCGCGCCTGGGCGCTGTTGATCGCGATAAATCTGTCGATTTGCGCACTCATCCGATCAAAGGACACATCCAGCGACCCCATAAACATTTTCCCGGCGTCTGCTTTGCGTCCTTTGTGGATCAGTGCGAGGAACAGGTTCGTTTCTGCCAGATGCAGCGGAATTTCGCGGACGAGCGCGTGCGCGATGCGCGACTCTTCCGCGATGCCAACGGCACCGTCGAGTGCCCGCAAATCCTTCTTCGTCTGCTCAGACGCGGCCGCAATCGACGAAAATGCTTCTGCCTTCAGCGCGGGATTCGATGTGAGCAGTAGCTCCGCTTCCGCGACGCGCATGTCATTCAAATCGCTGTCGAGGTTGCCACTTACCGCGACACCCGGCAAAACATCATAGTTGGAAAAATGGTTCAGCCGGTTCATGGCTGCGAGTTGCGATAGAGCAAAAGCGCCAACCGCGCACAGAAGTACAAGCTTCACGACGAAGGAAATGAAGAACTTCGCCTTCACGCTTAACGAGGTCATCACGATATCCTGCCCACCGCGTCGGTGATGTCCGGCGCTGGCACGATGATCGGCTTTCGCACTCTACGCGAAGTTAAATCAACTGAAGGTGGATATAGGGATTTCTACGGACAGCTTGCGAGCGGTCAAACGTCGGCGAGCGCTTTTCGAATCCAGTGCAGCAGTTCTACGTCGCCGATAGGCTTGCGCAAAACGGCGAGCGCGCCGGCGCGAACGAAGCGGTGGGCAAGCCTTTGCCCATTTGCCGTGACCATGATCGCCGGCGTGTCGACGCCGGTGCTGCGCAGGTGCTCCAGAAGCTCCAGGCCCGTCATACCGGGCATTTGAAGATCGAGAAGGAAGCAACCGATGTCTGCGGGTGGCGTAGCAGCCAGAAAATCCGTCGCCGAGGGAAAGTCTATCGTCGGAAATTCATACGACTCGAGAAGGGCGCGCACGGAATTCCGCACATCGGCGTCGTCGTCGATGATGCAGATACGTTTTCCTGTCTCGCGTGCCATCGCGTTCTTTCACCGATATGCGGTTAAGCGGTAGGTTATGCGAGCGGGTCGCAATTTCGCTATAAGTAGATTCACGTATTGGCCGGGCTGCGTTAAATCGCTCTGCCGAATTCCAGAAAAGAGGTTTCGTGGCTTTGTAATCTCTTTGCTTCCGATTCCAGATCAGCGGCGACGCGGTTGAAGAGTTCGGGATAGGGGTAAAGGTTGGTCAGTTCTGCCTGGTGCCGCAGCGATCGGGCCAGCTCCAAGAGCTCTTTGTGGTCCATCATGGTTCCCTTTCGCGGACTGGGGGACTTTTCTGAGTCAGATCGTCCATTGGACGCCGGCGTAGTAGTTCAACCCGTCGATGCTGGAGTTTCGGGCGAGCCCGGACCCGGCTGAGATGCTCAGCTGCAAATGATCGGTAAGATCGTAGGAGACGCCGAAATTGAAGCCGGACGCCGCCGTCTCTCCTTTGGCCGAGGACGTTTCCACGAAAAGCTCGCCGCCTATTTGCAGGTGATCCGTCAGATTTTTGGTTAGCCCGATGCCGCTGAAAACAGAATCTCTGCCGCTATGGCCGGGTTGGTGCGGTAGCCGGAGCCGCCACGCAGCGTCCAGGTGTCCCATAGTTCCTCCGCCCAGAGCGGAAAGAAGAAATGAGTCGCGACGTCCGACACTTTTGCGCTGGCGCCGAAGGAAACCTCGACGGAGGGACAAAAGCTGATTTGCGGCATCCCGGAGCCGGTGCCTTGCACGACGTTGTATTTCACGCCCAATTCAATATCCGACATTCCAAGATCTGTGCGGTCGCGGTTTGGCGCGCTGAAGCCGACGGGTAGCGAAACGCCTGCCTGGAGGTCCGGCAAGATGCCATAGTCCAGCTCGACACCAACTGCCGTGCCGGATCTTCCTTCGTTGTTGGTGTTTCCCTGCGAGAAAACAGAGAGCTGCCAGCTGTTCGCGTCGATGATCTCCGGATCGTCCGTCGCGTAGGGGCTGGCATTCGCAGCCCAATCGCTGCAACCCAAGATCAATAACGTCGCCGCCAGAACGTAACCGCGCACAATTGCCTCCATGCGAATCTTTCATGGAGGTTGCAGCGCAGATATTTCCAGAGCTGTTAAACCAATCGAACACACGCATGCGGAATTTTACGTAGAGCACTTCGCAACGTGGCGGAATGTATCGGTGAAAATACGTATATGGGTAATTGCGTACATGCAGATGGAAGCGGCATCTTTTCTTTTTTGAATCCTCACAGATGCGTTGAATTTGCAGCCTATTTTTCGTTTGCGCTGCTGGCGCCGCGGTCAAGTCGTGGCTCAAACGCATACCGATGTGTTGGTATCGTTTAACACAACATAGAGATGTCGCGATCAATCGTGCTCATGAAGCATCGCTCTTTCTGCAATGGCGAGAGCATCTGGGTCGCACGGAGACGTCATGAAACTCGCATCGATATTTCAGAACTTGAGCGTTCGCGCGAAGGTGATCGCCTCCTTCGCGATTCTTGTTATCGCCATCGCAGGCATCGGAGGCCTTGCCGTAAATCGTTTTGCGGCGATCAACGATCGTTTAAATGATTTTACGGACAACTGGATGCCGTCTGTTCGGTATTTGGAGGAGGTTGGCGTCAACGCGACCGCGTATCGCCAGATGCAGGCAACCTATCTCATGGAAGTGGATGACACCGCTCGCGCGGCGGACCTCCACAAGATGAATGCGTTGGAGGACGCCGTGAACAGGAACATCGCCAAGTACGCGCCCCTCATCGATCCGGGTGCTGATGAAAAAAGCCTGGCCGATGCGTTTCTGCGCAAATGGCACGCCTATCTGAGCGGAAACAACGCCCTCTTGGGGACGTTGCACGCTCACGGCGACGCACAGGCGAAAGCACTTTATGTCGGCTCCTATGAAGATCAGTTCAAAGACTTTAAATCTGCTCTGGAAGCGGACATCGCATTTCAGGTGCGCGGTGGTGATGCCTCGGGTGTAACGGCGGATAATACAATTTCGACAGCCGACACGCTGGTCTATTCCATCATTGGTTTTGTCCTGTTGCTTAGTGCCGGTATCGGTTTTGCGCTGATCCGCGCTATTTCCAGTCCTCTCGTTCGGCTCAGTAGCGTTCTGGAGAAGCTCGCGGCCGGCGATCTGAACGTCGATGTTGGAGCATCGGACCGCAAGGATGAGATCGGTAGGGTCGTGCAGTCAGCTGCGACGCTGAGAGATCAGCTTTCCGCCGCCGAGCAGTCCAAAGTGCAGCAAACCGCCACTATCGTGGGCAGCGTCGGCACCGGTCTGGAAGCGCTGGCCAAAGGCAACCTCACGCATCGCGTAAACGCCGAACTCACCGGTCCATTCGCCAAGCTGAAGGATGACTTCAACGGCGCGCTGTCCCGCCTGCAGGACACAATGAAGACGGTGCTTTCATCCACGTCCGGCATTTCAACCGGCGCGGACGAAATCAGCCAGGCCGCGGACGATCTGTCCAAGCGCACGGAGCAACAGGCGGCAAGCCTGGAAGAAACGGCGGCAGCGCTGGAAGAAATTACGGCCACCGTGAAGAAGACGGCGCAGAATGCGCGCGAAGCGAGCACCATCGTGACCAACGCGAAATCGGCGGCGGAAGAAGGCGGGCAGGTGGTGGAGACGGCGATTCAGGCCATGGGCCAGATCGAGCAGTCTTCCAAGAAGATCACCGACATCATCGGCGTGATCGACGAAATCGCGTTCCAGACCAACCTGCTGGCGCTCAACGCCGGTGTGGAAGCCGCACGCGCGGGCGATGCCGGCAAGGGTTTTGCGGTTGTCGCGAGCGAAGTTCGTGCGCTGGCGCAACGCTCCAGCGAAGCAGCGCGCGAGATCAAAACGCTGATCAAAACGTCCGGTGAGCAGGTTTCTTCCGGCGTCAAACTGGTTGGCGAATCCGGCCAGGCTCTGAAGCGCATAGTTGAGCAAGTTGTCTCGATCAACTCCCTGGTGACCGAGATGGCACAGGCGGCGCAGCAGCAATCGACCGGAATTGAAGAAGTCAATGTCGCCGTGAACCAGATGGATCAGGTGACGCAGCAGAACGCTGCGATGGTGGAGCAGAGCACCGCCGCATCGCGCAATCTTGCAACGGAAACCAGCGAACTTTCGAATCTCGTTTCCTTCTTCGACGTTGGCGAAACTCACAAATCACCCGTTCCGACTATCACCCAGTCCGGAAGGGGTGCGGTGCGCGCCGCTCCCAAGACCCAGCTCCGCACAGCTGCGTCCGGGGGGCGGCGTGCGTCCGCCGCGGTGGCCGTGCGCCATGCGAGCCCTGCAGCGGAAGAGGACTGGCAGGAATTCTAAGAGCAGAGCCAATCACGCCAGTGGGGAGCGATATGACGACGTTTGACACCGTCATCCAGGGAAAACCGGTTCTTATTCTGCCTGCGATGCTCGACATGACCGTCGCGCCGGATTTGAAACGGGATTTGCAGGCCGCATTATCGCGCGGAGAAGGATTGCACGTAGATGCAGGTGCCGTTGCCCGCGTCACATCACCCTGTCTGCAGGTTCTGACCGCCGCTGCTCGGGAGTTTGCGCAGGCCGGCGGTCCCGCGATGGCGTTCACGTCACTCTCGCCAGCTTTTTCTGAAATCGCGGCGAGCCTGGCGCTGACGGCGGCGCTTGGCATCACGGAGACGCCATGAGCAAGACCATATTGACTGTTGATGACTCCAGAACCATGCGCGACATGCTCAAGCTTGCGCTTGGCGCCGCCGGACACACGGTGATCCAGGCGGATGATGGCGTGAACGGGATCGAGGCCCTGCAAAACGCCGGGCCGGTCGATGTCATTATCACCGACATCAACATGCCGCGCATGGACGGTTTCGGCTTCATCGACCACGTGCGCCGCGACCCGCGCAATCGCGTCATTCCGATCCTGGTGCTCACCACCGAAAGCGAGCCCGCCAAAAAACAGCGCGCCCGCGATGCAGGCGCCACGGGCTGGATCGTAAAGCCGTTCGATCCCCAGAAGCTTTTGGACGCGGTTCGCCGCGTCGCACCGTAGGGCGTTTCCATGGATCCGATGGACAGCATCAAGCAAACCTACTTCCAGGAATGCGAGGAACTTCTGCTCGCCATGGAAGAGGGCTTTATCGCCATCGAAAACGGCGATGCCGACGACGAGACGATCAACGCCGTCTTCCGCGCGGTGCATTCCATCAAGGGCGGCGGCGGCGCATTCGGGTTCGAAGATCTTGTCAGCTTTGCACACATCTTTGAAACCGCTATCGACAATCTGCGCTCCGGCAAGCTCGCGGCGACGCCGCCGACAGTGAAAGTTCTGTTGCGCGCCGGCGACATGTTGTCGGATCACGTCGCCGCTGCGCGCGAAGGCCGCGCAATCGCCAAAGGCGTGGATGGCGATATCAAGGATGAGCTTGCGTCGCTTTCCGATGATGGCGGAGGCACCGCGAGCGATGACACCGACGAACTCGACGGTTTCGGCTTCGCACCGATGCAGATTGTGGTCGAAGACGCGCCCGCGCGTGCGGCAGCGGGATGGACTATAAACTTCAAGCCGCATGCCGCGCTTTATGCAAAAGCGAACGAGCCCTTCCTGTTGATCCGGGAGCTTTCTCAACTCGGAAAAACCGATGTTGTCGCGGACCTTTCACAATTGCCGGCGCTGGACCAGATCGAACCCGATCAAGCCTATTTCGGCTGGACGATTCGTCTCGAAGGCGACGTGCCACGCGAGAAGATCGAAGAGGTATTCGATTTCGTCACGGGCGATTGCGATCTGAAAATCGAAGCGGTGACTCCGGCTCCCGCGATACAGGAAGAACGCCTTCCGGCTATTTCTCCAATGGAAGTCGAGCCAGCCGCCAAGGAAGAAAAGAAAGACACTGCCGGCACAGACAGCACCGTCAAACAGACGATCCGCGTCGATCTCGACAAAGTGGACCGCCTTGTGAACCTCGTCGGCGAGCTGGTGATCACGCAGGCGATGCTATCCCAACGCATAAACGAAAGTCATATCCCGCGCGGCTCATCTATCGGTAACGGGTTGGCGGAACTCGAACATCTCCTGCGCGAGTTGCAGGAAAGCGTGATGGCCATCCGGACGCAGCCTGTGAAGTCGGTGTTCCAGCGGATGCCGAGACTTGTGCGAGAGCTGGCCGCGCAGACAAACAAGAAGGTCCGCCTCGTCGTGGAAGGCGAGGGCACGGAAGTAGACAAGACAGTCATCGAGCGACTGGGCGAACCGCTGACGCATATGATCCGCAATGCCGTCGATCACGGGCTGGAAACGCCTGAGGAACGTCTGAAGGCGGGGAAACCGGAAGAAGGCACCGTGACGCTTTCCGCCGAACATCGCGGCGGACGCATCGTTATCGAGGTGAGCGACGACGGCCGCGGCATCAATCGCCCGCGCGTTCGCGAGAAGGCGATTGAGCGGGGAATCATTTCAGCATCTGCGGCCTTGAGCGACGACGAGATCGACAATTTGATCTTCATGCCGGGCTTTTCCACCGCGAGCCAGGTTTCCAACATCTCCGGCCGTGGCGTTGGAATGGATGTCGTGCGGCGCAATATCGTCGATCTTGGTGGACGCATTGTAATCGGCTCCGCGCCGCAGCAGGGCAGTCGATTCAGCCTGACCTTGCCGCTGACGCTGGCGGTGCTGGACGGCATGGTCGTTGCCATCGGCGATCAGACATTCGTATTGCCGCTAACGCATATTGTCGAAAGTCTGAAGCCGAAGCCCGAAGACATCCGTCCATTCGGCCGCGGCCGTCACTTGCTAAATGTTCGCGATTGTCATGTCCCCCTTATTCGCACCGGAGAACTGCTCGGCGCGAAGGATGCAAGCGATGCCAACAAGGGTGTCGTCATTCTGGTGGAAAGCCAGGGCATAGGCAGGCTTGCCCTGCTGGTGGACGCGATTCTCGGACAGCGCCAGGTCGTCATTAAAAGTTTCGAGAACAACTATCAGCACATCGAAGGCATCGCGGCGGCCACGATTCTGGGCGACGGCCGCGTGGCGCTCATTCTCGATGTGGACGGACTTGCCACGCGCTGCCGTCACGAACTCGCTGGAACCCAACTCTCCGAATTCAGACCGACAGGAACATGATCATGGATGACAATGCGAAAGACCTGCATGGCCCCCGCAGGCAGTTCATCACCTTCAAATCGGCCGATCAGGTATTCGGCGCGGACATCATGGTCATTCGCGAAATCCGAGGGTGGACGGATACGACGCCGCTGCCGCATGCGCCGGATTACGTGCGCGGCGTGATCAATCTGCGCGGCGTGGTTCTTCCTGTCATCGATCTGAAGGCGCGTCTTGGCCGCGGTCTCACGGACGCCAACCCGAAACATGTTATCGTTGTGGTGAAAGCAGGCGACCGCACCATCGGCCTTCTCGTGGACGCGGTGTCCGACATCCTCACGGCCACCTCGGCCGATATCCAACCCACGCCGGAACTGGCGCGCGATGGACAGGCCGCATTCGTCGAAGGAATCGCCGTGCTCGATCAGGGCATGGTGACCATCCTCAGCATGGATCGCCTCACGCAATCGCTCGTCGATGCCGCCGACAGCCTCCCGCAGGCAGCTTAAGGAATTCATCGTGTCTGCAACCACCATTCAGCGCGAAACGAACCCGGTTCCTGACGGGGAATTCGTGTTTACGTGGGCCGATTTCCGCCAGATCGCCGCGATGGTGCATGGCGAAGCCGGCATCGTTTTGGCGGAATCGAAAGCCAATCTTGTATATTCGCGCTTGGCCAAGCGTCTGCGCGCCATCGGTCTTCGAAGCTTTCGCGAATATTGCGAACTCATCGCGGGCGAAGAAGGCGTGGGCGAACGGCAGTCGATGATCGCCGCTATGACGACCAACGTGACACGGTTCTTTCGCGAGCAGCACCATTTCGATCATCTTGCGCAATCCGTGCTCCCACGACTTGCCGCAGCCGCACGCCGCGGACAGCGCGTGCGTATCTGGTCTTCCGCCTGTTCCTCGGGAGAGGAGCCCTATTCAATCGCTCTTACCCTGCTCAACGCTATGCCGGACGCGCCAAAGCATGATGTTCTCATTCTTGCGAGCGATATCGATCCGGACATTCTCGATATGGCAGCTGAAGGGAGCTATGCGCTTTCGAAGCTGGAGCACATTCCGCCGGCTATGCGGGGTAATCTGGTTGTCACCGATCGCGCCGCGCAGCGCTTTCATTTTGCCGACCCGGTTCGCGGTCTCATCCGATTCCGCAATCTGAATTTGCTGCGCGACTGGCCAATCCGCGGCTCGCTCGACGTGATCTTCTGCCGCAACGTCATGATCTATTTCGATCAGGAAACGCAGGATGCGATCTGGGCGCGCTTTGCCGAGCGGATGACGCCGGAAGGCACTTTATATATCGGCCATTCGGAGCGTATCGCGACGGATCGGCTACCGTTCGTGCTCACGGCACAGACAACCTACCGGTCGGACGGGAAGCGCACATGAAACGCGTACGCGTTCTTATCGTGGATGACTCGGCGACGATCCGCCGCCTGCTGACGGAAATTCTCTCCAGGGATCCGGAAATTGAGATCGTCGGGCAGGCGCCGGAGCCCGCGATCGCGCGCCAGATGATCAAAGACCTCAATCCGGACGTCATCACGCTCGACGTGGAGATGCCGAATATGAACGGTCTTGAATTCCTCGAGAAGATCATGCGTCTGCGGCCGATGCCCGTTGTCATGATCTCCACACTCACGGAGCGCGGCGCTGAGATCACTTTGGACGCGCTGGCAATCGGCGCCGTCGATTATTTTGCAAAGCCCACGCAGAACGTTGCCGCTGTCTTGGGCGATGCAGCACAGACATTGGCGGAGAAGGTGAAGTCCGCTGCTGCCGCGCGCGTTCGGCCTTACACGGGCGGCGCGCGCCAGCCGCCTGTTGCTGAAGCAGGCATGAAATTCCAAAACAAGATCATCGCGATTGGATCTTCAACCGGCGGTGTGGAAGCGTTGCTGGAGGTACTGTCGAACTTTCCGGAAAATTGTCCGCCAACACTGGTAACGCAGCACATGCCGGCAGGGTTCACGGCATCCTTTGCCAAGCGCCTCGACAAGGCTTGTGCGCCGCATGTGGCGGAAGCTTTTGATGGCGCGCCTTTGGAAAGCGGACATGTTTATCTGGCGCCCGGTGCGGTGGCGCATCTTGAACTCTCCGGGCGCGGCCCGTGGCGATGCCGACTGATGAATGACGACGCGACGAGCGGGCACAAGCCCTCGGTTGATCGCCTCTTTCAGTCGGTTGCGCAGATGGCAGGCGCGAACAGTGTCGGGGCAATTCTTACCGGCATGGGCCGAGATGGCGCGGCCGGGCTGGCTGCGATGCGACGCGTTGGCGCGATCACCTTCGGCCAGGACGAAGCAACAGCCATTGTGTACGGCATGCCGCGCGTGGCGTTCGAGATCGGCGCCGTTTGCGCACAACTTCCTTTGGAAAAAATCGGGCCGGAGCTTCTCCGCGCCTGCCGTCAATCAGCAAAGATGGAGGCATAGTTGGCGAGCGCGTCAAAACTTCAGGTCGTAGTAGTCGACGATCAGATGACCATGCGCGCGCTGGTGCGAACCGGCCTGAACCAGATCGGCATTCCCAATGTCCGCGAATATGGCTCCGCTGCCGAAGCCTGGCAGAATATTCAGGTGCAACCAGCCCATGTTGTCATCTCGGATTTCAATATGCCGGGCATGGATGGCCTCGAATTTCTGCGTACGATGCGCGCCAACCCGCACATGGCCAACACAGCTTTCATCCTGCTGACGGGACGTGCGGACAAGGATCTCGTTGCGCGCGCAGCGCAGTTCGGCGCGAACAACTACCTTGTGAAGCCGTTCACCGTCGCGACCCTGAAGCAGAAAGTCGAACAGGTCGTGGGGGCGCTCACCTGATGGGATTGCTGGCCGCAGCTTCGCATCGTCAATCCGCGGCAAAGGAGCCTCGCCGGTTCCTCAATCCCTTGGACGGCTGCTGGCATGTGCAGATCACACAGGGTGAAACCCATGTCAGCGACTCTGCCAATGAGGTGCTGACGACGGTGCTGGGCTCTTGCATTGCGGCTTGTATCCGCGATCCACGAGTAAAAATCGGCGGGATGAATCACTTTTTGCTTCCTGAAGGCGACGGCAACGATCGGAACGCGCAGCGCTACGGCGTCAACGCGATGGAACTTCTGATCAACGGTCTTCTCAAGCGCGGTGCAAACCGCCAGCGGCTGGAAGCGAAGATATTCGGTGGCGCGAACGTTCTGGCTGGTCTTTCCGACGTCGGAACTCGAAACGCTGCGTTTGCCGAGAAATTCCTAAGGGATGAGGGCATTCTGCTGGTTGGCGGCGACGTACGCGGAAATCATCCGCGCCGCATTCAATATTGGCCGCTCACGGGGCGCGCGCGTCAGCTGGCAATGCCCGGCTCCGAATCGGTCAGCGTTGTCGAGCGAGAGCGGGCGACCGTGACGGCAGTCAGACAAGATATTGTAGAGGGTGGAAACGATGTTGAACTTTTCTGACGATAGGAACTCCGAGTTGAAGGCGCAGGAAAGCACGCTTATCGCTGTTCTGCTCGAGGGTGTGGCCAAAGAGTGCGCCGTGCTCGCGGAGGAAATTTCTCACCTCGGAGAAACGCTCTCAGCTCACAAGAACATCGCGCCTCACGCGACCAATATCGTGGAAATGCAGCGCTTTGACGCGCTTTCGCAAAATGCGCGTGCGCAGGCGCAAATCATGCTGAACCTCGCCATGGTCCTCTCCGGCCGCGAAACTTTTCACATCGACGATGCGCGCAGCCTTATTGCGAAGATCCCCCTCTGGGAAGTGCGCATGCGGCTTCTGGCGATGAGCGGCGAGTTCGCGACGGTGGAAACCAACGATGATGAACAGGACGATTGGCTTTTCGAGTAGCCGAACTGGAAGATTGGTATTGGTCTCATGACCCTGGACAAGATGAAACTCAACGGCGTTACGGCGCTCATCGTGGATAGCGATAGCTTTGCCGTGGAGCTGTTGACTCAGATGTTGCGGGGCTTGGGACTTGGCATGCCCAAGGTGGTAGACAGCGTTGCGGCCGCCAAGACAGCGCTCGCCAACAATAACTACGATCTGTGCATCTGTGAAGCCGAACTCCCCGATTCCACAGGTGCCGAATTCGTTCAATGGGTACGCGGCCAAAAAGCACCGCTAAAGTATCTGCCGGTGCTTGTCTCAACCGGCTATTCCTATCTGCGCAATGTAACGGCGGCGAGAGACGCTGGCGCCCATCTCGTGGTGAAGAAACCATTGTCTGGTCAAATTCTCTACGATCGCATTGCGTGGCTCGCCAATCCTTCCCGCAGTTTCCTCGAGACGGAAACGTATACAGGCATTGATCGCCGTTTTCGTTCGATGGGACCTCCCGAGGGGGAGGGACGCCGGGATACAGACTTGCCCGCGGAGATTGGTGCAGCAACCGAGCCCAACCTTTCCCAAGCTGAGATCGACGCCATGATGAGACCAACGAAAGTCGCAGCCATATGAGCGTCATCGTCGAACGGCGGGGCCGCCGCGTTTCCACGCGCAGCCTTAGGAGCAATCTGGAGCTTATGGTGACGCGGCCGGGCGGTATCCGGCGCGACGAGGCGATTGCCGAAGCGAACCGGCGCGTGGAGGCCATGCGTGGGCCTTCGATGGAGGTGGTCCATACCCTTATTGAGACGCTTGACGGCGTGTTTGGTGACGCGGCACTGGCGACAAGTCGTCGGCTGGCGGAGATGAGGCGGATAGCCGGGCAGATCATCACGCTGTCCGAAACTTTCGGGCTCGCCCATCTCGCCGAAGCGACTAAGCGTTTATGCGATTTGACGAGCGCGTTATTGGATCGGGAGAAAGACAATCGCGAGGTTCTGAAAATCCACGTTCGCGCCGTCCGCATGTTCAGTCCCAAGCAAAACAGCCTGGCCGAAGATGCGTCGAGAGCTGTACTGGACGAGCTTACTCTACTCCTGCGCCACCTAGGCGTCGACGTGGGTGACCATCCCTCTCGTTCCGAAGACACGACCTGATGGATGGGGTGCCGACTATCTGGGAAATTGCCACCGGTACTGCCACCGAACGAGCTGGCAGTACCGGGGACTGACTGTCACGGTCAGAGTTGTTGCACATCAATTTCGGCGGTTTTCTGTACGCGTCGGCACATGCAGTGACCGGAAGTGACGGCACGCAGCGCTTTAGGAAACCGCTGCTCTATCCTGCTGAGCTACGGGGTCACGCCGTGAAAGCAGATACTTAGAACGGGCGGCGGACGCAACGGGCAGGCTGACGACAGGCTGTAAAGCGGCCTTGAAAGAAGCCGAACCGGGCTGCTTCTTCCGTGCCGCCGGCCTATGATGTTCATGGATGCGCGGAGTACGCAGATGTCAAAATATCAGAAGACCGCCGAAGCGGTTTCCAAGCTCACGCCGGAGCAATATCGGGTGACGCAGGAGAGCGCGACGGAGCGGCCTGGAACCGGCGCATATCTGGATAACAAGAAGCCGGGAATCTATGTCGACATCGTCTCCGGTGAACCCTTGTTCGCATCGTCCGACAAATATGACTCTGGCTGCGGCTGGCCAAGTTTCACCAAGCCGATCGAGCCGGCGCATGTGAGCGAGCTGAAGGACACCACGCTTGGCATGGTTCGCACCGAAGTCCGCTCGGCGCATGGCGACAGCCATCTGGGCCATGTCTTCGATGACGGCCCGGCGGATCGCGGCGGTCTGCGCTATTGCATCAATTCCGCGTCGTTGCGGTTCGTCCCGCGCGAGAAGATGGCGGCCGAAGGGTATGGCGATTACCTGAACCAGGTCGAGGATATCGGCTGACCGGCCCCGACTGAATCCGTTCTGTCATCAACGGCTTGTATAGCCGTCGTCTTGGGCGAGCCTTCATTTGCCCCGAGAGCACCCGTGAGGGTGCCTATACGACGACGGGCTGATGACTTCTCGAATTTTCGACCTTGCGGTGATCGGCGGCGGCATCATCGGGCTCGCGCACGCTTATATTGCGGCGAAGGCGGGAAAACGCGTCGCCATTATTGAAAAAGACGTGCGGGCGAACGGCGCGTCGATCCGCAATTTCGGGTTCATCACCGTCAGCGGGCAGGCGCGCGGCGAAAGCTGGCAGCTGGCGCGGCGCACGCGCGATGCTTGGGCGCGGATCGCGCCCAAGGCCGGCATCCGTATCGAGCAGGAAGGTCTTTATCTGACCGCGCGTTCGCGCGAAGCGATGGCGGTCATCGAGGCATTCCTTGCGACAGAAATGGGCGAGAGTTGCAAACTTCTGTCTCCGGATGCCTTCCGTACGAAAGCAAATGGCCTTGGCGGTGCCGATCTGATGGGTGCGCTTTATAGCCCGCATGAAGTGCGCGTGGAATCGCGCAACGCCATTCCCGCTTTGGCGGCTTGGCTGAAGGAAACGCTGGGCGTCACCTTCTTCAACGAGACCGTGGCGTTCGAGGTTGCGCCGCCGCGTCTGCGCACCTCGCGCGGCACGATCGAAGCGGGCGCGGTGGTGGTGTGTCCGGGCGACGATTTTGCCACGCTCTATGCCGATCGCATCGCGCAATACCGTCTGCGCAAATGCCGGCTTTCCATGCTCAAGCTGGCTGATCCGGGTTTCGAGCTGCCCGGCGCGCTGATGTCGGATCTCAGCCTTGTGCGCTATCGCGGCTATGGCGCGTTGCCCGAAGCGCGCGCGCTGGAAGCCAAGCTGCGCGTCGAGCAGCCGCGGCATTTCGAAAACGGCGTGCATCTCATCGTGGCGCAGGGTACCGATGGCGGGCTGATCGTCGGTGACAGTCATCATTATGATGCTCTGCCGGGACCGTTCGCGCCGGCCACGGCCGAAGAAGACATATTGGACGAATTCGTCCGCGCCACGGGGCGCGACGCGCCGCCGGTGCTGGAGCGCTGGGTCGGCATCTATGCGTCGGCTGACGACCGCACCTATCTCATCGACAAGCCGGAAGACGATGTGCGGCTGGTGATCGTCACCAGCGGTACCGGCGCTTCCACAGGCTTCGGCATTGCCGAGAAAACCATCGGCGACCTTTTCGGATTGAACCTGGAGACCGCGGCATGAGCTTTCCCGTCAAAGCGGTGGTGTTCGATTGGGCGGGCACGATGATCGATTTCGGCTGCATGGCGCCGGTGCAGGCGCTGGCGGATGTCTTCGAGGAAGAGGGCATGACGCTATCCGTCGCCGAAGCACGCCACGACATGGGCAAGGCGAAGCTGGATCATCTGCGCGCGATTTTCGAAAATCCCGCAGTGGCCGTTCGCTGGCACACGTTGAAGGGCCGCAAGGCGTCCGACGCGGATATCGAACGCATCTATCACAAGCTTGTGCCAGCCATGCGCGCCGCCGCGACGAAGACGGCGCAGTTGATCCCCGGCGCCGTGGATGTGTTCAACGAATTGCGCAAGCTTGGTGTGCGCGTTGGTTCCGGCACCGGTTACACGCGCGAGATGATGGCCGATATCTTGCCGCGCGTGGCGGAGCAGGGCTACGCGCCGGAGGTTGTCGTCTGCGCGGGCGAAACGCCGAGCGGACGGCCCGCGCCATTGATGGCATGGAAAGCGTTGATCGAGCTGGACGCCTGGCCCGCGCAAGCCTGCATCAAGGTGGACGATGCGCCGGTTGGTATCGAGGAAGGCAAGCTTGCTGGTTGCTGGACAGTGGGATTGTCGGCATCCGGCAACGGGGTCGGGCTGGACCGGGAAAGCTTCGCCGCGCTGTCGCCGGAAGAACGCCGCGCGAAGATCGCGCCATCGGAGCAGCTTCTGAAAGATGCGGGCGCGGATTTCGTCATCGAGGACATTTCGCAGTTTCTGCCGGTGCTGCACCAGATCGCCGGACGGATCGCCGCGTCATGACCATCGCAACGGAAGCGGTTCCCGGCTGGTCTCTTTTCGAAACGCCGCGGCGCTGGCTGGCGCGCGCGCCGACGCCGGTCTTCGTTCTCTATGCCGGATTGATGTCGTTCGGCGCCTATTTCGCGATGTATGCGTTTCGCAAACCGTTCACCGTGGCGAGCTTCGCCGATGCCGCGCCGGTTCTGGTGCAATACAAGATCGCGCTCGTGATCGCGCAGGTGTTCGGTTACGCACTGTCGAAGGTGGCGGGGATCAAGGTGATTTCCGAAACACCCCCGCATCGCCGCGCGATGGGGATATTGATGCTGATCGGGATCGCCGAACTGTCGCTTGTGTTGTTCGCCGTCATTCCCGCGCCCCTCAATATCATTTGCATGTTCGCCGACGGGCTGGCGCTGGGCATGATATGGGGGTTGGTGTTCGGATTTCTCGAAGGCCGCCGCACGTCCGAGCTTCTCGGCGCCATGTTGTGCGCGAGCTTCATCCTGTCTTCGGGCGTGGTGAAGTCCGCCGGCGAAAGCGTGATGTTGCATGGCTGGGCGAGCGAATATTGGATGCCAGCGGTGACAGGTCTTCTGTTCGTGCCCTTGCTGCTGGTCTGCGTGTTCGGCCTTGCGGTGCTGCCGCCGCCATCGCCGGAAGACGAACGCCAGCGCGTGGCCCGCACGCCGATGGATGGCGCGGCGCGGCGCTCGATGTTCGCGGCTTTCGCGCCGGGTCTCATCGCGCTGGTTATCATCTATGTCGGCCTGACGGCGCTGCGCGATTTCCGGGACAACTTTGCGGTCGAAATCTGGAACGGCCTCGGCTTCAAGGATGACGCGGCGATCTTTACCTATTCCGAAGTGCCGGTGGCCATCATCGTGCTGGTGACCCTGGCGCTGGTCATGTTTATCCGCGACAACCGGCTCGCTTTCCTTGCCAATCTGGGATTGGTCGCGCTGGGTCTGCTGATTTCGGGCCTGTGCTCGTTGGCGTTCCAGCACCATCTGATCGGGCCGGTGTGGTGGATGATCGCACTGGGGGCGGGGCTCTATCTCGCCTACACGCCGTTCAACGCTTTGCTGTTCGACCGTTTTATCGCTGCCAGTGGGCGCTCCGGCACGGCTGGTTTCCTGATCTATGTCGCCGACGCCTGCGGCTATATGAGTTCGGTGGCGTTGCTGGTGTTCCGAAATTTCGCGGGCGGCGGGTTTTCATGGGTCGATTTCCTGATCGTCATTTCCTATGCGGCTGCCGCGGTCGGACTTGTGCTCATCGTGGGCGCAGCCATCTACTTTCGCCGTCGCCTCGCGCGGGTGAACCCTCATGATCCCACTCTCGTCCATTGAAGACATAGAAGCGCTTTATGCGGCGCGGGGCGACCTGCGCTATGGCGAGGGCGTCACGCAGATCGAGCATGCGCTCCAATGTGCACAGATCGTGGAAGAAACGGTCGGCGAGGCGAACCTCATTGTCGCCGCGCTCTTGCACGACATAGGGCATCTGTTCGAGAGCGAAACCGGTGCGATGCAGACCGATGACCGCCACGAAGCTTCCGGCGCCAATGCGCTCCGCGTGTTTTTCGGCGACGCGGTATGCAATCCCATCGCGCTGCATGTGGCTGCCAAGCGCTATCTCTGTTTCCGGGAGCCCGACTATTACGCGGCGCTCAGTGCGGCGTCGCAGAAATCGCTCGAATTGCAGGGTGGCGCTTTCGATGCGGGGAAGGCCGAGGCTTTCGAGCGGCTGCCCTATTGGCGCGAGGCGGTGTTGTTGCGGCGCGCGGATGACACGGGAAAGCGCGAGGAGCCGTCCGGCCGATCCTTTCGAGATTTCATGCCGCTGCTGCGTGGCTTGGTGACCGGCGGAGAGCGGTTCGGCCCCTGACCTCCGTTACGAAGCGGTTTCCAGAACCTTCGTGGGCTTGGCATCCGGCGGCACCTACGCGCAGGGCGGAATGTCC
>Ga0206871_10070_pt1 | contig 25959 bp, 22 predicted proteins | sample Alteio_BWOrgCont_33_FD_152627 | JGI IMG/M metagenome (GOLD analysis project Ga0206871, IMG submission 152627) | Enriched cells from forest soil in Barre Woods Harvard Forest LTER site, Petersham, Massachusetts, United States -... | ecosystem: Environmental > Terrestrial > Soil > Temperate forest >...
AGCATCATGCTCAGGCTCTGCGCATATTCCTGGCTGATGCCGCCGCCGGAGATGCGTCCCTGCTCGCGGATCGCGCCTTCAATGCCTGCCACTTCGCGGATGCTGTTCTCCAGCACGATCGCCATTGAGCCCGTGCCCTTGTTTGCGTCCGTGTACTTGTAGAAGCGGTCACCGGCATCGGTCGTCAGCGTGAACGTGATGTCCGGCCTTCCATTTTCATCCGTCGAAGGCTGCGCATCACGGAAGTCAGTGCCTTCCACAATCGCCGCGCGCTTCAGGATGTAATAAGCAGTGCCGCCGCCATTGCCCGCCGTGCCCTTCAGAAGCTCAGCATCTGGCGGAATTGGGCCGCTCGCCGTCGCATCAGCCTCTGTCGAATAGGGTCCGCTCACCACCGGATGAATCTCCAGCTTCGCCGTCGACTGGATAATGTCTTCCACGTGTCCCGCGTCGTCAATGCCCGGCAGCTGCACCAGGATCTCGTTATCTCCCAGGTTGTATTGCTCAATCTGCGGCTCGCTCACACCCAGCGCATCCACACGTGCGCGGATCGTCTCAATCGAGGTGTCCAGCGTCCGCTGCTCAAGGTCACGGATCGACGTCTGATTCATCGTCATCGTGAAGTTGCCGTTGCCGGTCGAGTTCACGCTGTAGAGGCTCTGATATTCACTGCCGGTCAGAACGCTGCGCACGTCACTCTGGTTCGCAGGCGTCGCACCCGAAATCGTGATGGTCTCAGGATGCTTCGGGTCCAGCTTCGTTGCCGTTGCTCCGTACGTTGCCAGTGCCGTGTTCAGCGACTGCATATCGCGGTCGGTCGCTGAGTTGATCGCCTCTTCCACGTGCACCTGCAACACCAGGTGCGTTCCACCCTTCAAGTCCAGCCCCAGGTGAATGCGGTTCAGGATTGACTGCTTCAGGCCGCCATGCGGAATGCCGATGATTCCATAAGCGCACCCCAGCAACACTACGAGGATCAAGATCGCCTTCGTGCCAAGATTCTTGTTCATGTTCCTTCTTATTTCCTCTGCAACTCCGCGCTCTTGTTTACTCTGCGGCCATCGCTCTCAAACTTATGTCTTACATCGCGTACATTGCGACAAACATTGCGTACATCGCGTTCAAGCTTTTGTTCTTGCTTTTCCTAACCACTAATCACTTGTCACTAACCACTTGTTCTTAGCTCTTAACTTCATCCGTCGTTACCGCTGCAATCGCGCTCTTCGCGAACTCCAGCTTCACGCCGTCCGGCTGCGTCCGCAGCACGAGCGTATCGTCCTTCACACTGATAATGGTTCCCTTGATCCCGCCGTTGGTGGTGACCTTATCGCCGGTCTTTAGAGAAGCCAGCATTGCGTTCCATGCCTTCTGCTTGCGCTGATTAGGCACAATCATCAGAAAGTACATCGCGACGATCATCACGACGAAGATTGGCAGGCTGCCGAAGTTCCCAAACCCAGCCAAGAAAATTCCAAGTACTGACAAGCTGCTCAAACGATTTTCCCGCTGCGCTCACCCGGGACGCGCGCTTACGCGCTCCGGTCTGCGTCTTTCCTTAGGAGATATCGGGGGGATTCTGCTTCCTTGCCGGAAGCGCGCCGGTCGGCAGTTTCACGCACCCGGGCTGCTCTTGCTCCCGGACACACGCCCGCCGTTCCCGACCAATCACACCTGAGCATTAAGCATCGCCTCTCCGCCCCCTGCTGTCAAGAAAATCAGCCCCAAACCGGGCATCCCGGCCCCTTTGCGGCCCCACTCAAAGACTTTGCGCCCTTTGCGCTTATCTTCGCGCCCTTTGCGTTCAAAGCTTTTGCCTTTGCCTTTGCTTTCTTGGCCCCTGGCCCTTGACCCTTGGCCCTGCCCTACTGCGTAGCCGCCAACGTCACTGTCACCCCGCTCAAATCCGTATCCCCCACGGTTACCGACTGCGACGCCTGCTGAAAAGCCACCCCCGGCGTGCTGTTCCGCAGGCTGCCATATTGGTTCGGCGACGAACTCGCCCCCGAAACCTGCAGCGTATAGTTCCCCGGCGGCACGTATTTCACAACGAATTGCCCATTCTTATCAATCGTTCCTTGCAGTTGCAGCGTCGGATCGGTCGCATCCGTCAGGCTCACCCGTCCCCTCTCCACGCTCAGCCCCGGCGAATTCGCAGCAGCATGTCCCGTCACCGTCCTCAGCGCGTGCAGGTCGATCACCATCCGCACGTCGCTGCGCTCATCTCCCGCCCGCACATTGATAGGCTTGGCATCCGCCTTATGGAAAAACCCTGACCCATACACCCGTATCGGCGTCGACATCGCTCCACGTTGCTGAAACCCGCCAAAACTGCGGTTCTGGATCGTTGTCATCACCACATAATTCCCGCTCGGCAGCCCTGAAACCCGAAACCCACCGCGATCATCCGTCGTCGCGCTCGTCTGCGCTCCCGGAGACTGGATCACCGCCAACGTCGCCGGCAGCGCCACATTCGTGTCCGTGCTCACCGCCTGCACCGTCAGCCCAGCCGCCGGGCTGCCATCCTCCCACAAAACCCGCCCGGAGATCGTCCCTCCGCGCTGCATCGTCACTGTCACATTGGCTGTTCCATCCGCCGTCACATGCACCACCGGAATCTGCGCCAGCAGCGCCCCCGGATCGCTCCCCGCATTCACCCCTGCCTGCAAAATCGACCGTTCCGACACATACCCGGGAGCCCACGCCGTCGCGTAATAATCTCCCGGCGCCACACCCGTTGCCAGAAAAGTCCCATCCACCTCGGTTCGCGCCATCGACATCCCGCCAAATCCCCGAAAACCATCGGAGTTGCTACCAGTCGACGTACTCAGCAGCGTCACCTGCACAAACCGCGCCGGCTGTTGCGTATCCGCGGCAATCACCGTCCCCGAAACCTGCCCCGTCGGCCCCCCGCGCTGCAACTGCGGGGCCTGCACCTGCGGCGGTTGCTGCGCCACAGCCACAGCGTAACCCGCAAACAGCATCACCCCTATCACTCGACGCAACATCATTCCTCATTCACTCCGAACTCTCAGGCTGCACCAGCTTAGAACTTCCGCATTGGTTTGACGAACATCCAAAAGATTCGCTTTTCAGCCAACTTCGCGAAACTTGTTTTTCCCTTCCCGCCCTTTGCGTCAAAGCTTTTTGCCTTCCTTTGCGTACCTTGTTTTTAAACATTGCGTACTTTGCGTTCAAAGCCTTTGCCTTTGCTGTTGCTTTTCCTAATCACTACTCACTAACCACTTTCCTATCCGGCTCAACCCACCCCCTCCTCGCCTCCACCGAAAACAGCGTCTCCTTCGCCCAATACTCCAGCAGCCACTCAGGATCGCCGAGCTCCGTCTCCATCAGCGCATTGCACTGCACAAACAGCGGCTCGCCCAAACTCTCACGCTCGCGCAAAAATCTCCGTGCCGCCCGTATCGACGCCTGCGTTATCGTCTCGTGGTATCCCGCCGTATCTGTATTCTGCCCACCCACCGACTCATTAAATGCGCGAATCAACCCCGGCATATCGCGCTCCGGCAGCATCTCTGGCTTCTCCGTCAACATCCATAGCGTCGATGCCCAATGCGCCGCATGAGTCCACTGTGCCTTCGGCACTGTGCGCGCGATCAAGCCTTCGCCTAGCGCACGCACCTCTTCATCACTTGTAAACCGTACAAACTCCCGCTTCGCCATCTCTCTTCCCACCAATTATTGCGGAAGCATATCTCCCAGATTCAGATCTTTCTTCACCGTCTTCGACACTGTCAGCTCCAGGTCCAACCCAGCCACATCGCTGTCGCTCACAATGAGTGACTGCTTCTTGTCCTCATAGCTCTTAAGAGTGTGTTCACTCGTAAAACTGAAGGGATTGGCTTCGCCATCTTTGTCCTTATTTTCTTTCTTCGCCGGCTCCGTATCGCCCGCACCGCTAACCCTCAACTCATATGTTCCCGCCGGTACAAATGTCACCGTGAAATTTCCTACCGCATCTACGCTCGCCGAGCGCACAAAATCCTTGTCGTTCACGTCAGTCACCATCACCGTCGCGGCATTCAGTCCATGGTGATCTTCTGCTGACGCAACTCTTCCACTCACCGTGTGCATCCCGTTCAAGTTGAACGTAACGCTAACATCGCGCTTGTCTTCGCCACTGCCTAAGGTGATTGGCTTCGCGTCCGTCTTATGGAACGTCGCAGGCGCGTATGCCACGAGCGGCTTTTCCGCCAGCATCTTTGAAAAATTGAACGACCCGCCCGTCAGGTTAAGCATGTTCTTCAGGGGCAGCGAGATCTTCACCACATAATCCCCCGGAGCCAGACCTGACACACGATAGTGCCCCAGGTCATCTGTAGACGCCATCATGCTGGAAATCCCGCCCGAAGCCGCCAGCATGGCAAATTCCGTTGGCGGTTGCTTCTCATCGTCTTTCGCCGAAACCACTGCAACTACCGCCCCGGTCACCGGCGTTCCATCGTCGAACTGCGCAATGCCGCTCACGGCAGCGCCTCTGTCGATCGTTACCTCTGAGTTCGCCGCGTGCTCTGCCACCACATGCACCACAACGACACCTGGAAGTGCCTTGTGCATGTCTGCACCAGCATTCACCGCAGCCTGCACCTGGTTGATCGGCTGTACATAGCCTGCCTTCGCGGCAAAAACGTAATAGTCTCCCGGAGCCACATTCTCCGCCACAAATGCGCCATTGATGTCGGTCTGCGTATTCACCATCGTGGTGTTGCTTAATCCGCTCATGGCGCTTTTCATCGCCGCCATCATTGCCGCGGGGTCAGCGTTCGCATCCATCTTCGGCATCTCGGTCGCCTCTTTTGGAATCCCGAACAGCGTCACCGTCGCCAGCCGTGCCGGCCGCTGCGTATCGCCGCACGTCACATGCCCGGTCACCGTCCCGGTACCCGCCGCCGAAGCCGTCTGCTGCGCACACGCTGCAGCACACACTAACCCCAACCCAACTACTGCCAAACGCTTTGTCAGATTCATGCGACTATCCTAATCCGGCAGCTCGGAACAGTTGCTCTCTATGATATTTTTTCCACATGAAAATTCTTGCGGCAATCCCGCTGCTGGCCATGCTCATTGCTCCGCCCTCCAGCCCAGCGCGAGAGTATCCCGTCCACTTCCATACGGTTTACGTGCATTACAACATGAGGCAAAACTCTTCCCATGGCGAAGGCATCGCCAATGTCAGTGAAGAAGGGCAGCCTACTCGCGGCTTCAAGTTCACCTTTGACTCCTGCAACGGCATGGGCCATGAGGCCCACTTCCCGCACGAAATGCCGGCCCGCTGGAATGGCAAGGACCACTATCAGCTGATCGTGCAGCGCATCGACCTTGGCCCCAACACCACGGAAGAGTGCATCCTCGATGGACGTCTACAGGATTTCAAGTATGAGAAAGTCGACGGAAAGCCTTCAGAAGTACCACTCGCAACACCACCAGTTCACTAGCTGTTAGCCAGTTCGCCGCGCACTATCTCCATCGTCTCCAAATAGAAACTCAAATTATGGATTGAGTTCAGCGTTGCTCCCAGCGGCTCGCCACTCGCAAACAAATGTCGCAGGTACGCCCGCGAATATCTCCTGCACGTCGGACACTCGCATCCCGCATCGATCGGCCCGTGGTCTTCGGCGAACTCCTGCTTCTTGATATTCAACCGCACCACCGCACTGCGCCGGTCCTTCGGGTCTTCACGCACGAACAGCAACCCATGCCGTCCCGCGCGCGTCGGCAGCACGCAGTCCATCATGTCCACGCCCATCTTTGCGTACTCTTCAATCTCGTCGGGATACCCCACTCCCATCACGTACCGCGGCTTGTCCTTTGGCAGATGCTCCAGTGTCAGCGCGATCATCTCGCGCGTCACCTCGCGCGGCTCACCCACCGCCAGCCCGCCAATCGCATATCCCGGAAAATCCATCTCCACCAGCTGCTCCGCCGACTCCTTGCGCAGGTCCGCATACATCCCACCCTGCACAATCCCAAACAGCGCCTGATGTTTCCCATCAAACCTTCGTCTTTCTAATCCCTGTTCCCTAGTCCCTAATCCCTCGTGCATCCACGGAACTTCATGCCGATGCTCCACCCAATACTTCTTCGATCTCTCCGCCCACGCATGCGTCAACCCCATGGACTGCTTCGTCCGCTCCCAGCTTGCCGGAGTCTCCACGCATTCATCGAACGCCATCATCACGTCCGCGCCCAGCGCAATCTGCACTTCCATCGAGTGCTCCGGCGAAAAGAAGTGCTTGCTCCCATCCAGGTGCGACCGAAACTCCACGCCATCGTCGGTAATTTTGCGCAGCTTCGCCAGCGAAAAAACCTGGAAGCCGCCCGAATCCGTCAGCATCGGCCGCTCCCAGCTCATGAACCGGTGCACCCCACCCGCACGCCGAATTAGCTCATGCCCCGGCCGCAAATAAAGATGGTAAGTGTTGGCAAGAATAATCTGAGCACCGGAATCTGGATGCCCCACGTCCGGATTTTCGGACGTGGGAAGTGCAGCCACAGATCCTAGCTTCTCTAAAACATCCTGCGGCACGGCCTTCACCGTCGCCGCCGTTCCCACCGGCATAAACACGGGAGTCTGCACCGCGCCATGCGGCAGTATCAGCTGCGCGCGCCGCCCACCGCTCGCACTCGTCGTCGATATTTCAAATTGAAGGGACATCTCCCTTCATTGTAGATTCCCGCTACGCCTCGGCCGCAGCCGCACTCCTCCGCGCCTCTGCATTTTCTTTTGCTTCTTCGCTTACCGCGGAAGCGGTGCAGGCTGCGCTTGCGGCGCTGGAGCCGCCTGTGGTGCCGCCGGAGCAACAGCTTCCGGCGCATCAGGAGCGATCACGGCCTCAGGGGCATCAGGCGCGATCACGAAGGTGTGCGCGCCATCCGGCACCACAAATTCCTTCATCTTGTCTTTCATCTTCAGCCCGGATTTTTCCCAGTCCTTCTGCGCCTTCTCTACCGACTTTGCAATCGCTTCGGCATCGATCTGCGGCGAAACCGAAATATCGAAAGCCATCGGCCCCACACCATAGCTGGTCCCATAGCCCATTCCGTAGCCCACGCCATACTTCAGGCTGTTCAGCTGTGCCTTCATATCCAGCATCTCCGGATCAAGCGCCGCCAGCGACGTCAGTCCAGCCATCGATCCCATCCACATTCCGCCAACTTCGCTCTGGTCGCCAGGTGCGCGCTTCACAATCATGTGGATGAATGTAAGCTCCTTCGGCTCAACCGTGATGATCGCCGTCTCTTTCAGGTCATCCGTGCGGTGCTTCGCGCACACATCGGTCGATTCACCCGACTTCAAATGCCGTTCATGCACCGAGCAGTGCCAGTCGCCTGTATCCAGCTTCTCGCGGAACTTGTCCACATCCGCCATGTTGTACATCCCCGGCTTGTCGTATTCATACGACCGCACCACGTGCAACAGCTCGGTACGCGCCCGCGTCGCGTGGTTGCCGCTCACGCGGTCCAGCGAGTCCGGATCCATCGAAATCTCCGTCACGTCCGTCGCGTTCTTCGCAAAAATCTCCGTCCCCGCGAACAGATCGTCCTTCAGCGTGCTTTTCAATTCGGTGCTCTGCGCCATCGCACCTTGCGCCATCACGCCCATCGCAAATACTGCTGCCAACACCACATTCATCTTCTTCATCGCCGCTCTCCTTTTGCCTCTTGTCTCTTTACTTATTACTTACTGATCGACATCGACTCCGGCCCGCCGCATCTTTTCGCGTGCTCGCTGCAGTGCGCGGTCCGTAATCTGTGTCGCTGTCTCAAACTGCTGTGTCGCCTGCTGCACCTGAACCTGCCGCTCATGTTCGCGATGCACATGCTCTCCGGTCAGAAACACACCAGCTACCAGCATTGCCGCAACCAGCCCACCAGCCCACGGGCTTGTCATCCACTGCCACGAACGCAACTCCCACCACTTGGGTGCCCCATGTCCGGATTTTCGGACATGGGAAGTAGCAGCAAAATTCTCAACCTCTGCACGCTGCATCACACGCTCGGCAAAATTTTCTGGAGCATCCACACGCTCCATCGCCTTACTCAACTGCTTCTCGAAATCTGTCATCTCATCGTTCACCGCACATACTCCTTCATCGTCACCGCGGCCTTGCGCCGCAAAAGCTGCAACCCGCGCTGCAAGTTGCTTTTTACCGTCGCTACCGGCTGTCCCAGCAGCTTCGCAATTTCATCCGGCAGCATATCCTCCTGGTATCGCAAAACGATCACCACGCGCATCTGCTCCGGCAGCGTTCTCAGCAACTCCTCCAGCAGCGCGATCACTGCTGTATTCAATCCTTCGGAGTTGTCCTGCACATACTGCTCTTCCATCCACTCTTCAGCCGATGCCTCCGGCTGCCGAGCTTTCTTCCTGAGCGCGTCGGTCGCCCGGTGCACGGTGACTCGCCGCAGCCAGAAGCGAATATGGTCTTCGCTCTCCAGCTTGTCACCGCCGCGATGCAGCTCCAGGAACACGTCCTGCGCTACCTCCTCCGCCGCTCCATGCTCTCCCGTGACGCGCAGCGCCAGTGAGAACACCATGCGCTGATGGGTCTCGATCAGTCTTCTAAACTCTCCGGATTCCATCACCATCTGCGCGCTCACCTACCTATACGCCCAGATAGACGCCCCAGGATGCAGAATCTTGCAAATGACTCATGGATTTAGTCTTCAGGGCCAAAGGCCCGTCCTATACCAGCCTAGGCCGTAGGCCTGGGTGTAACCCCAAAGAGATATACAAAGGACTGAAAGCCCGACCCTATCTTCTTCAACCCCACCACAATGGCCTAACCACTAACCCCTGCTTCACCTCGGCGCCGTCTCCGCCAGCGCCACCGCTTCCTTCAACGTCAACGGTTTCTCCAGCACATGAAACTGTTGCCGCACCATGTCCTGGTTCTTCGATAGCGTCTTGAAGAAAATAATCCTGCCATTCAATACGCTCACCACATGCGTCGTCCGCCACTCATCGCCCACCTCAGACCGCTCCGTCACAAAGTGAGTTCCCGCATGGACCGTCGCCAGAATCCCAAACCCAATGCTCAGGTCCTGCGGCAGCTGCCCCTCCAGATGATGGATGCGCAGCTCTTTCTGGTTGATCAGAATGTACCCACTCATCGCATGGGCTACCTTCTCGGTCATTCCCTCCGGCGAGTAGTTCGGGTCAGGCCGCAGATCGATCCGCCAATCCGCCCCCTCGACCCGCATGTTCTCCAACAAAAACGCCTTTGGCAAAATCGACATCATTTTCCGGGCGCTCTCTTCGTCGCCTTTCTGCGCACCTTCCTTGGCCTCAAACTCGCTCTGGTGCGCCAGGATATCCGCCAGTCGACCTCGCTCCTGCGCCTCGCGCTCCGGCGGCAGCGGCTTCCCATCCTCCTGCATCAAAAATCGAATCCGCCCCATCGGCGTCTCCACCACATGCTCCGTCCATAGATGCCCGCCCGTACGCTCTGATCTCTCCAGCGAAACGTACTCATACATCCCGCGCTTTTCCATGGCGATCTTCTCGTTCTCCAGCATCTTCGCCACTACATCTTTGGCCGCAGGCATCTGCGCACGAGCCATCCCCGCCAGTGCGCCCATCGCACAAACTCCAGCCGTCATCCACTTCGTCATCGCTCGCATATTTCCAAGCGTATCGCCGATTTCGCCCCGCGGCGGGTATCACTTCAGTTTCCCCCATACTTCATTTCATTTCGCTGCAGCTTTCGTCTTCCTTTGCGTACATTGCGCTTAAACTTTGCACCCTTCGCGTTCAAAGCTTTTGTACTTGCTCTTGTCTTTCAGTTGTCCTTCCTGCTCCTTAAACAACGACGCCCTGTCTCTCGACAGAGCGCCGTCATTCGTCACCGCGATTCTCTAGAACTTCACCATGATGGCGAAAGTCACCTTCTGCTCATCGCGCCGCAGGTCCGGAAACCAGATATGGCTCAATGCAGCCGCACCAATGGTCGTTCCACCGCCGCAGGCTGCTGCAACCGATCCTGGCCCGGTCAGTGGAGTCCCGTATGCAAGCCCGGAATCCGTAGCAACACCGTTGTTCAGGCAAAGATAATCCGCCGGGTTCCCAACTGATGCGCTGGTCGTTCCTCCCGGAGGCGTAATGCCACCGCGGCCGGTCCAATAAGCCTCCTGCGCATGGCGATATCCATACTCCGTGCGGAATGTGATGTATTGGCTCGGCATGTAGTCATACGTCACCGTGCCGTCCGTCGCATGGAATTGGTCACCCGGGTTCTCCGTAAAGTACGGCGTCCCAGTAATGGCGGTCGCTCCGTTGATCGGTGGCAACAGCACCAGGTAGCGGCCCGGGTTATTGATCGCTCCGCCGCCAATCGTCAGCGCATAGCGGTCCTTGTCGAACCAGAAGCGGTTGTACAGCATCCATCCCAGGAAGCTCTGCTTGTAGTTCACCGTTCCATTGCTGTTCAGGCTGTTGCCGTGGCATGAAACTCCGTCCCCGGTCTCGCAACCCGCATCGCCCGTCAGCGAGAATGCCATCTTGTCCAGCTTCTTCATCGGATTGTCGTAGTACTTGATCTCGATACTGTTGTCCGTGTGCAGACGCGACCGATTCGGGTTGCCGAGCGAGTCCTCACCGTATCCATAGTTGTTTGAAATCACATTGATGTACTTCGTAGGCGTCCACTTAATCTGTCCGCCCAGTCCCGGTTTGCTGTTGAACCGACCGTACGATTGCCATCCGTTGATAAACCACGGCTCGATCTTCAGGTGCTCCGTCACAAAGAATTGCGCGCGCACACCATTGAAGAACCACGGCGTGTTTGACGACACAAACGACGGTTGATATGCCCAGTTATCGAAGTTGTAGTAGCTGAACAATCCGATATACGACATGAAAATTCCGGCGTCCAGATTGATGCCGTGCATCTTGTCCCAGTGATATCCGCCGTACGCCTCGGAGACATAACGGTACGCATTGTCTAGGTCCCATTGGCCGCGCGCTGGGCTGCCGTCATTGCGTGCAGTCGTTACCGAATACATCCCGTACTGCGTCATGAAGCGCGCATGAACGTTGTCGATAAGAAAATCTCCACCCACGCCAAGCTGTTCAACCTGCACCTCCTGCGAACGAAAAATCTCGCTCGATCCGCCGATCGTGTCGTCCTTCGGATGGTTGAAGTCCAGGTTGTAATTCGTATCGACACGAATTTCCGGCACAAAATACTTCGTTGCCATCGGCGTATCTTTCGTGCGCGGATTTCCGTTCAGCCACGTCCAGTCGGCATCGGAAAACGGTGCCGCTTTGCCGGCGTTCGCCGGAGGCTGCGCTGGCGGAGCTGCACTCGCAACCGCCGCGGGCTGTGCGGGGGATGCAGTAGCCGAAGACGAAACCCCCGAAGTTGCAGTAGCGGGTGCAGTTGTAGCTGCCGGAGCAGCGATCACCGACGGCGCAGGTATCAACGTATTGTGCTGCGTCGAAAATGTCGGAGCATTCGCATTCTTGATCGCATCAAGCTGTTTCTGCACCGCATCCAGCTGCTGTTGTAGTAGCTGAATCTGCCGCAGCAGCTCTTCATGCGTCTTCTGATTGTCTTGCGCCTGATTGTCCTGTGTTTGAGTTGTAGGTGTGTTTGCATCCTGGGCCCACACTGTCTTCGGCCCTGCCGCCAAAATTGTTCCAAGTACGGCCGCCACGATAATACGCAGCAACATATCTTTCCCGGTGAATCTCATTTCACTTCTCTTTTCCAGCTAAACTTTGCGAATGCACTAGAGACGATCCGTAAAGTTCGCCTCTGGAATTACAGTCCTTTTCCCGTAAAGAAGTTGCAAAGATTCCGTTAGAAATCCATTAGAAAAACGCCAATTTCTGGCTTCAAACGATAGAAATCTCTAGGTCTTACAGCCATTCGGCCGGGTGGCCCACTCATGGCGCAGCTTCACCGCGTCATGGGTGGGGTAGCACGATGTCAATCAGCAACCGCATTGGGCAGATTCAGGCTTGCATTGAAGGGTACGAGCTTTAGCTCGCACATTCGGCCTCAGCAATGGAAAGCGGCTTTAGCCGCTGAGGCGAACTCATTTTGCCTGGCTCGACGTGTCATCTGGTCCACTTGCCCCAACGGCGCCGATCATTTGCATGATCTTGTCGCCGTCCAGCCTGTCATCCAGTATCCCTTCTTCGCTCACCTGAACCGTCTTAAGCCGGAAAAGCAGTCCTTTGATAGCAACTTCCGTCCGCGACGCTGCATCTGCCAGCTTCTCGGCTTGTTCCGGCGTTAGCGTCCAAACACGGCCGGCTGCACCCGCCTGCCGTACCGAAAGCCTCTGCTCAAGCGACGCAATTTCGTCGCACGAAGCCGCCACGCGGTCACGAACTCCGCTCAATAATTCCTGGTTATGCGCCAGCCGCGCATACACGCGCGCCTCTGTCGCCGGAATCAGTGCCGCCACGCCGCTCTCGCGTGCCGCCGTCCAAACTGCCTCCGACGGCGCAAAGTATTTCGTTCGGGGTGAATTCAGTGTTCCCGCATAACAAGGTGCAGCCGCCAGCACAATCGTAAGCTTGCCTCCACTGGGCTTCGCGGAAGCCGTCGCCGTCATTGCCGATTGCATCCACGCCTCGCTATCGGCAATGTGCATATCCTCCGCCAGGATGCGAATATTCTTCTCCGCCTCCTCGCGCAAATCCTGCTGCAGCACATGCCGCTCATGGATACGGTGCATCCACTCCACGCTCTGCTCCAGCGAGATCGCAATCAGCAGCCCCACCGTGATCGTCCCCAGGTGGATCCAGAAATCTTTCCAGGTATGAATCCCGCCATGTGGTGGGTGCACGTCCATCGGAAGCCCTCGCTCTAAATCAATCTCACGCTTCAGGCCCGACATCTCTGCCGCTGATTATCCCACGCACACTACTGTCTAATGTCTACTGTTTACTGTCTGCCTCTATGACTCTCCGCTCCGCCATCGCCGAAGCCTCAACCCACATCTCCCCGCGCGATGCCGAAACCCTCCTCGCGCATATCCTTCAGCACGACCGCGCTTTCATCCTCGCCCACATCGACGACCCGCTCTCCGCCGAACATCTCGCACAGCTTCGCGCCTTCACAGCTCGCCGCGCTGAGCATGAACCATTACAGCATCTCACCGGTCAGCAGGAATTCTTCGGCCTCAACCTCCGCGTCACCCCCGATACCCTCATCCCCCGCCCCGAAACCGAACAGCTCGTCGAAGCCGTCCTCAACCACATCACCAGCCAACCCTCACTCTCCCACTCGCTTCGCATTCTCGATGTCGGCACAGGCACCGGCGCCATCCCCATCGCGCTCGCCACACATCTACCCGCCGCGCTCTTCACCGCCGTCGACATCTCACCCGCCGCACTCGCCATCGCCCGCGAAAACGCCGCTCACCATAACCTCGCCGAACGCATCCACTTTTTTGAGTCCGATCTCCTCACCGAACTCCGCGGCGAAACCTTCGATGTCATCATCTCCAACCCACCCTACGTCGCTCTCGCTGACGCACCCACGCTCGCGCGCGAAGTCCGCGATCACGAACCTCACCTCGCGCTCTTCGCGGAAGAAGACGGCCTCGCCATCTACCGCCGCCTCATTCCCGCAGCCCACGCCGCTCTCGTTCCCAACGGCTTGCTCGCTCTCGAGATCGGTTTCGGCCAGAGCGAGACCATCCGCTCCTTCTTCCCCAAAATCCACTGGCACAACCTTCGCATCCTCGACGACTACGCCGGAATCCCCCGCATCGTTTTGGCTATGCGTTCCTAAAGCTCTCGCCCAACGCACCTGACGCAGCAGCTTTTGTCTTCCTTTGCGTACATTGCGTTTAAACTTTGCGCCCTTTGCGTTCAAAGCTTTTGCAGTTGCCTTTGCTTTTTGCTGTTGCCTCTACAAAAACATCTGCGTCTTCGCCGCCAGCTCTTTCACTACATCGTGGTGCACCATCATCGCCGCCAGCACTGCCAGCCCCAGCGCCACGGCCGATTCCGCCACACCCACCGGCCAATCGCGCCCCACCTTTTTCGCCAGCCACACTCGCAACCGCACTCCGCCGAACGCGCCGATCAACACCCCACACACGCCAAACACCACCCCACCCGCAACCGGCTGCGCCAGCGCGTGCGCACACAGCACGCCAGCCATCGCTCCAAACAGCAATCGTACCGTCAACGGAAAAGCCGAAGTCCGGCTCGGTGCTCGCGGCGAAAGATCGCCTGCATACTCGCCCAGCGCACACACCCCAAACACAATCGCTGCAACAGCCGTCGCCGACCACGCAGCCCATCCTGTCTCCGGCAGCATCCCCAGCCATGCAAACCAGCACAGCACCGCCAGCGCCGTCATCGAGCGCATCCCTGTCACCACGCCAACCAGCACCATCCACCACATCGGTCTCTTCCTCTTACTGTCTACTCACTACTGTCTACTGTCTGCTCTAGTGCGTACTCACCATCGTCTCTGCCAGCTTATGCAGCCCGCTCTGGTTCGCAGGCCGCGTATAGAACATGTGCCCGCCCGGGAACTCATGCACCTGCACGCGGTTCGCATCGCCCATCACCGGCATCTGCTGCGCCGTCAGCACCGATCCCATAAACGGGCATGAGAGGTCGTTCCATCCGTGCACAATCAGCACGCGCAGCTTCGGGTCAGCCGCCACAGCCTCGCGCAGATCGCCTACCGCTCCACGCCGCAGATCATTGCTGCCGTGGTCCCACAGGCGGTTCACGGTATAGGAAAGCGCTTCATATCGCGCATCCACCTTCCATCCCACCGTATGCGTAATAAAGTCCGCTGCTGCGGTTGATGTCGGCGCAATAATGCTCTCCAGCATCGGGTCGTTCGCCCGCGATTCCGGCGAGTAGGGGTACGGATCGAAACCCGTCACGTTCGAGTCGTACACGCTGCCGATCAATCCCTGCGTTCTATGCACCTCTCTTAGATACGCACCGGTCTCCAAGCGACCTCCGGAAAATTTCACGAACTGCGGATCCAGCCCGGTCATCTCCGTAACCTTCGCAATCATCGCGTCTCGGGTCGCGGTGTCACTATTGCCCTTAATCAGCGCCTCGGCATAATCGCCCTCGGTATACGCAATCACCTTCTGCATCGACGCATCATCCAGCTTGCCCTGCGACTCCAGGTGCGCCGCCGTAATCGAAGGCAGCGTAGTCATCCACGGAATCGGCGACAAATTCTCATCCCCAAAATCCGGATTCAGATACGGACTCACCAGCACCACGCCATTCATCGCCACACCCAGTTGCGACTGCAGATAATGCGTCATCCTCGGTCCGCGATACCCGCCATAGCTCTCGCCAATCAAATACTTCTTATCCAGCAACCGGTCATTCTTCACCAGCCACTTCCATACCACCAGCGACAGGTATTCAATGTCCGGAGTCGGCGAATAAAACAGCTTCTTCGTCATGTCCTCATCCACCAGCGACCGCGAATATCCCGTACCAATCGGATCGATGAACACCAGGTCCGTAAAATCCAGCCACGTTCCCTGGTTGTCCACCAGAGTCGCCGGGTCAGATGGCGAATCGCCGGCATTGCCGAAGTTCACCCGCTTCGGCCCAATCGCACCCATGTTCAGATAAACGCTGCTGGCTCCCGGACCGCCGTTGAACGCAAATGTCACCGGCCGGTCCGCAGCTCCCGCCGGCTTATCCAGCGTGTAAGCGATGTACTCCACCTCGCCCGCCGGCTTGTCGTCCTTGCCGTTAATCTCAATCGTTCCCACCGTCGCCGTATAGTGCAGCGTCTTTCCATTCACGGTGATGGTCTGCGCCACGCTCTTGTCCGCCGGCAGCGGATTCTTCATCGGCTCCGCAGGCTTCGCCGCAGACGCATCCGCCGGTGGCGCACCATGCTGGGCAAAAGAAGAAAGGCTGAAAACCACAAAAGAAGCCGCACAAAGCACCGAAGAGATTCGCTTAAAAGTCATGCGAATACTTTACCCGAAGCTATCCACGCGTTTGTCTTTAACGCCTGCTTCCACACTCTTCCCCAACTTCACGGCTTCGACGCAGACGAAGTGTATGGCGCGATGAGGTTAGCGACCATCGGCGTCACAACAGGCGTGGCGGCACCAACCAATTCAGTAAGGCTGTTGTCGCCATTCGCAGCCCATATATTTCCTGAGCCGTCGACGGCAATGAGAGAGGGCGTTGCGAGACCGGCACCGGCGGCGGTGTAGCCCGAGCTCGGCGAAATGGCGACGGCGCCTCCGGTATTGGGGTCGACACCGAACTCGCTCACTGCGTTGCTCCCGCTATTTCCCATCCATATATTCCCAGAGCCGTCGATCGCGACGCTTTGCGGAGAATTGAGGCCACCACCGGTGTATGCGTTGAGCGAGAAGGGCGAACCAAAGATGTCGAATTTGCTTAGTCCGTTCGATGACTCGACCACATAAACGCTGCCAGTGCCATCGAGCGCGAGGGCATGCGGAGAAAGAAGGCCTCCGCCCGTGTATCCAGCGTTCGATGAGACGGCCGTGCCATTGCTGTGAAACTTGCTGAGACCGCTGCTGAAGTTGTCTGCCACCCAGACGTTCCCAGAGCCGTCAATCGCGATTGAACGCGGGTTATCGAGACCGCCTCCCGTGTAACCCGCACTCGTAGTGATGGCTGTACCGCTACTGGAGAATTCGCTTATAACTCCGCCGAAGGCGTTTGCCACCCAGACGTTGCCGGAAGCATCGATGGCCAGAGAATCTGCATACCCTAACCCACCGCCCGTAGTGTAACCGGAACTGGAAGAAATAGGCGCACCACTATTAGATAATTCGCTCAAAGTGCTGGGCGAAGGAAGATTTGTTACCCAGACGTTGCCGGAGTTATCAATCGCGACGGCGCTCGGATCATTGATGCCACCGGTCGTGTACCCGGAGCTAGATGTGATGGCCTCACCACTGTTGGAAAATTTACTAAGGCTGTTGCCGGTGCCATTTGGCACCCAGATGTTGCCAGTTCCATCGATTGCAATCCCCGTGATTCCGTTGAGGCCGCCGCCAGTGAAGTTGATCCCAACCGTGAAGTCCGCGGGCTGCGACGTATCTCCGCCGGCGAATGGTGCACCCGTTCCACCAGCCAACCCATACAGATAGCTCATCACAGTAGAGCTCACGTAGGGGTTGTGCGCGATGTTGATCGCAGCGGTTGCAGTGTTAGTCGGAGTAGTTCCGGTCCCACCGCCCGTGCTGCCTGCATTGTTGTAAAGGGTGTTGCAGTTGGTGGGGTTGCTCGTAGGGTAAGAGCTGACGCAGGCAGCCAAAATATTGGCCAGCGTAATGACCTGCGCGGTGCCCGGTGTTCCATTACCTCCTGGTGTCGTGGTGAGCGCCATTCCGTTCATCGTGCTCACGAGGTTGTTCGCAGTCACAAAAGCATTCTGCAGATCAGTAGCTGCCAACGCGTCTGTCACGCTGTTGGTCTGCTGCGTGGTATTGACGTACTGCGGAATCGAAACATGAGTTGCATCCGTCGCAAATCCAGAAAGCGCATACGCAGAAGCTACAGTGGTCAGCTCATTCATCTGCACATAAGTACTTGAGCTTAGGTTTCCGCAGGGGCCGAGAGCTGCCATCAGGCTCGCTCCGCCATTAACGCCGCTACCGGTATTGCCACCTATGCCGTATAAGTACACCTGCGTCGAAGCGGTTGGGCAGGTATAGAAGTAGGTAGGGCCCGAACTATTCAGAGAGAACGTGCCGTCGCTGTTGGTAAGAACGTAGGCTCCGATCGAATCGGAGTGGCCAGTTAATGTGGAACTCAATAGTGAAGTCGACGCCAGACCATAGCCCGCCGATCCCACACCTGAAACTGTGGCCGCCAGCAGATAAATGTGTTGGCCTGAAATTGGGGTCTCGCCGCCATATACCCTCCCCTGCAACCCAGCGCCCGCGACTGGAGCATCGGATGTAGTCGTCGAAAACGCGCACCCGCTCAGAAAGAAAACCGATACAAAGAGAAGTTTATGTAAAGGGAGGCGGAAAATTCCGTCTTTGAACAACATTGAGTTTCAACTCCTTCGGACGATCTGAGGAACGACATGAAACTCACGCTGAATTCGTGGAATTCTGGCGGACCCTGAAATGCTCATGGGGAATCGGCAATAGTTAATCACTACCGAACTTCTTTGTCCATCAGAATAATTGGTCGGCTCAATAACTTTGCGTTCTGCCCTTACGGTCCACCAATCCTTCTTCTTGCCCCGCTCTCCTCATACGCCGCAATCGCCAATCGCGCAGCCCAGCTCGCGCCGCAGATTGCTCCCATCGCTCCGCCAACTTCAAGCGTCACCGTCAGCCGCGAGAAATACAAGTCGTCGTGAAAAACCTGCGTGGCCTGCGCATAGATGTAATAGACCAACGCTGGCGCCAACCCCAGCGCCACACCGACCAGCCACCGAAACAAACACCGTACAACCAGGTTCATGCGCTTTCCTGCGATCGTGCTGAAGGAACGCCTCTGCTCTGCGACTATCTAGGCCTGCAACCACTTATACAGTGGAAACTGCTCTGCAAGCTCAGCCACCTGCCCACGAATCTTTCTCAATACCGCGTCGTCGTTGCGATTCTCCAGCGCTTCCGCGATCCACGCAGCAATCGTGCGCATCTCCGCTTCTTTCATTCCGCGCGTCGTCAGCGCCGGAGACCCAATCCGAATCCCGCTCGGCTTAAGCGGCGGATTCACATCGAACGGAATCGCATTCTTGTTCACCGTAATCCCCGCCGCACCCAGCGCCAGTTCTGCTTCCGACCCCAGAATGCCCTTCGCAAAAACGTCCACCAACACCACATGCGTATCCGTTCCGCCGGAAATCACGCGGAACCCAGCCGTCTGCATTCCTTCCGCCAGCACCTTCGCGTTGGCCACTGTCTGCCGCGCATATTCCTTGAACTCCGGCTGCAGCGCCTCACCAAATGCAACCGCCTTCGCCGCGATGATATGCATCAGCGGCCCACCCTGCTGCCCAGGAAACACGCTGCGGTCCACACCCGCTGCAAATTCCTGCTGACACAAAATCATGCCCGCACGCGGCCCGCGCAGAGTTTTATGCGTCGTCGTCATCACAATGTGCGCATGCGGTATCGGTGAAGGATGCACACCACCCGCCACCAATCCTGCAAAGTGCGCCATGTCGACAACAAAATACGCGCCTACCTTATCTGCAATCGCCCGCATCCGTGCAAAATCAAACGTCCGCGGATACGCCGACCCTCCACCGATAATCATCTTCGGCTTCTCGGCAATCGCCTTCGCTTCCAGCTCGTCGTAATCGATCGTCTCTGTATCTTTGCGTACCTGGTAGCCGACAACCTTGTACAGCTTGCCGCTGAAATTCAGCTTGTGCCCATGCGTCAGATGCCCGCCATGCGCCAGGTCCAAACCAAGAATCGTGTCCCCCGGCTGTAGCAGCGTCATGTAAGCAGCCGCATTCGCCTGCGACCCCGAATGCGGCTGCACATTCACATGGTCCGCACCGAATAATTCCTTCGCACGATCGCGCGCCAGGTTCTCCACCACATCCGCGTACTCGCATCCGCCGTAATATCGCTTGCCGGGATAGCCTTCCGCGTACTTGTTCGTGAAGACCGTCCCCGCGGCCTCCAGCACCGCACGCGAAACAAAGTTCTCGCTGGCAATCATCTCCAGCCCCTCGTGCTGGCGCAGAACTTCATTTTCAATTTCTTTTGCAATCAACGGATCGGCAACAGACAGCGGAGCATTCAAGTCAATCGGCATAGCCACAATTTTACGCTGCCACTTTTCCACCCCAGTATTTTGCCCTCTCCCTCACCGCGTCCGCTCGAAACCTCCGCGCCCACCGCGTTAAAGCTTTTGCCGTTGCCTTCCTTTGCGTACCTTGTTTTAAAACATTGCGTACTTTGCGTTCAAAGCTTTTGCTTTTGTCTTTCCTCGAACCAACCCTCATCCCCCAATCGAACTACCGTCCCATTCATCCGTGGGATTTCAAAATTCACTCACACTTGCAATCCTCAATCTGCGAACAATTTCGCACCTCATCGCTGCTCTGGCGTGAGATAACTTCACCGCGACCACCACGCCCTTAACGGATGAAAGGACCTGCCGTTTGAACTCCTCAACTCAGCACGGCCCATTCCTCGTCACCACACTTCCTGTGCTGGACACCCAGGCCCTCGCCAACGACATCGTCGCCCGCATCGAGCGCGATTTCGCCCGCGCCACCCCCAACCGTTCCAGCGCCACCTACGTCCCCATCAGCTTTTTCGAGCCCCGCCGGGACACCCCCGCCATCGTCCTCCGTCGCGTCCTCAAAAGCCTTTACTCCCTTGCTTTCAGCGCTTAGCGCTTTTCTAATCCCTAACCTCTAATCCCTAATCCCTGTTTTGGTTACTTCGTCCTCTCACACCTCCGTGTCAGTGCCCTACCTCCACTGGTCGGGTAACAAGGCCCAAAGTGGAATTCAAAACCCCATCCAGCCCTGCGAATCTTCATACATCGGCAAGGGCACTAGCCCTCACTGGTAAAGGAGAACCACAATGCACGATCTCATGCTCGCCGCGACCTTCGTTTCCATGGTCCTCGCACCTTGCGTCACCCTGTTCCGCAATCAGGACGCCGAAGAGTGCTAAGCAATAGCTCGGTACGCCGTGAAGTTTGCCTCTTCGCGCGCAACGCCCAGCTTACTGCTTAGTCTCTTCTACTTCTTTTCTGCGCCAGCTTCTCGCAGCCGTTTAAACGATCCCCACACGAACGACCCCAAGAACCATCCATCCAGATACTTATAGGGCCACTCGCCGGTCGTGTAATGCCCGCAGGGCAATACCTTCGACACAAAGTCCACACCGCGCTCCCTAAAATTCCTTAAAACTTCCAGCGAATACTTCCTGATAAACGTCAGGTCATATGTCGCGTGCACCACCAGCACTCTTCTCTTCAACGGATACCCCCGCACAATGCCGGGTGGCCCATTCATCGGCATGCCTTTGGCCGATGAGTGGGGAAGCACATCCCCTGTCTCAGCCGGGTTTGGGTTTGAACGATCTGCTTTGAAGGGGACGGGCTTTAGCCCCGGAGGCTGAACCTCACCCGTCTTCGCGAAATCCTCCATGTACGTCATCGGGCTCACGCCCGCGAACATCTCCCGCACCTCATCCTGCGTCAACCCCGCATGTTCAAACGCACTCTTCACATGCCGAGTGCTCTGCCCAGTCCACACCACATCACCAAATTGCGTGCTCGCATGGTTGAACGCACACACCCGAATCCGCGGGTCCATCGCCGCTGCAATAAATGTGTACGCACTTCCCAGGCTCGTTCCCAGTACGCCAATCTGCTCGTATCCCTGCGACTCCAGCCAATCAATGCAGCAACGAATATCCGTCACTGCCTGCCGGCATGCGGCAATCGTTCGTCCCACGTTCGCGCTCACCGCATAGTCGCTGCGTTCCAGCTCCGCCGGCCGCCGCACATCGTGGTACGGCTTCGACAGTCGCAGCGATGCAATCCCAAACTTGTTGAACATTTCGCACAGCGCGTTATGGCTGAACGCATCCGCATTCCACTGCGGCATCACAATCATGGCCTGCTTCGGCCTACGCTTTTCACTACTGTCTGCCTGTCTACTGTCTACTGTCTGCTTCTCCTCGTACCACCGTGCATTCACCGCATCATTCTCCGGATACGGCGTCCGCACCGCCGACGTAAATCTCAGAAACGGCTCCTTGCGCAGCTCACCCACTTCAGCCATGCGCTTCCACTCGCGTTCCTGCTCCAGCGTCTCTGGTCTCACGTTCGTCGGATACAGCTCCGGATACCGCATCTCAATCCGAAAATCCGTCGGCGTCTTGTAATCCAGAAACGCATGCGGATCGGCCACAATGCGCGCATTAAGCGCGAGCATCGCCTGCAGGCCCGTCATCTCTCCACGACCGACCTTCGCACCCAGCTCATCCCCACCAAAGTCCGCGAGGTGGTCGAACCCCCACTCCAGCGGTCGTTCCACCCGGTTCGAATCCCGGGTCGTCAGCGCCGTCTCCCAGGCAAACATCCACTTCGCGTAAAGCTTTCCAAGCATCCCTACCAGTTTACCCACTCAAACCCCGGCAGTACGTCATCTCAACCGCGGTGAAGAGAATCCAGCGATTAAACATTGCGTACATTGCGCTCAAACATCGCGTACATTGCGTTCAAGCTTTGCCTTTCGCCGCGTCCTCTGCGCAACCTCCGCGACCGCTGCGTTAAAGCTTTGGCCTTTGTTTTTATCCCTGCACTACTTCCCCACGAACTTCCCCTTCACCCCGCACACAACGTCATACGCAATCGTCCCCGCCCACTTTGCATGATCTTCCGCGCTCACGCCCTCACCCAGCAGCACCACTTCACTCCCCACGCTCACATCAATCCCCGTCACATCCACCGTCGTCAAATTCATGGACACTCTTCCCACCACCTTCGCCTTCTTCCCCGCAATCATCACCCAACCATCTCCTACACCTGACGACGCTTCTCTCCGAAACCCATCCGCATACCCCACCGGAATGAGCGCAATCCGCATCTTCCGTTTCGCCGTAAATGTCGCTCCATAACCGACGGACGTTCCTTTCTCAATCTCGCGCAACCCGATCACGTGCGTCTTCCACGTCATCGCCGGCTTCAGCTTCGCCGCGAGCAATCCCTTCCCGCACTCAATGGGCAAGCACATCCCATACACCGCCAGCCCCGGCCGAACCATCGCCTTCGCACCAATCTTCTTCGCCGTCTCGCGAACCCACTTCATCGTCGACCCTTCATCTATCGCCGACGAATTTCCCATGTGCAACAACTCCGGCTGAATCCCCGCGGCCAGAATTTGTTCAATCGCTTCCGCAAATCGCTCGCGTTGATTTTCTGTAACGCTCGACCCCGCAACTTCCGAACAACTCAGGTGGCTCATCACACCTTCACAATGCACCCACCGCGATCCCGCCAGCCGCTCCGCCACTGCTGCCAGCTCCGAGCCCACTTGCGCGCCTTGTCGGCTCATTCCTGTGTCGATCTCCAAATGCACATCCAGCCGATGCCCCGCCGCACGCGCAGCCTTCTCCATCGCCGCCACATGATCCACCGTCCACACGACCGGAGTCAGTCCGCACTGCGCCATCACCAGCGCATCGCCCAGCTCCATGCCGCACATCACCAGCACTCGCGTCGAGCTCTCTCCCAACTGTTTTCTTACGAGCGCGCCCTCTTCCACGTCGCTCACGCCCAGCCATTTCGCCTTCGCCTCCACCAGCGCCTGCCCACAGATCGCGGCGTCATGCCCATACCCATTGGCCTTTACCACGGCTAGCACTTCCACACCGGCGCCCACCACCGATTGGATCGCGCGCAAATTCTCTTTCAGCCGCGCCTTCGAAATCTCCACCCAGCTCTTCAAAATCCCTCACTCTTCGCCCCCATTATCGCCCACCACCTCAACCCTGTTTTAAACATTGCGCACATTGCGTACATTGCGTTCAAAGCTTTGCCTTTCGCCGCGTCCTCAGCGCAACCACCGCGACCGCTGCGTTGAGGTTTTTGCTTTTGTCTTTCTCTCTTTCCCGCCTTAAACGACAAAAGCGGCCGCTCTCGCGACCGCCTTTCCTAATCTCTAATCCCTAACGCCTAATCCCTGCTTCTACGCTCTACGCCTCTTCGGCGCTCCGCGCTTCTTCTTATGCACAATTGCACCGTAAGTCCAATGCCGCACCGGGCCAACATCCACGTGCACAAACTGCGCCGTTGGATAATACCCCACTCCGCCTGCATCCAGGCTCATCGCTGCATCACGCAGTCGCGCCGTCTGCACTCCGGGGACGCGAATATCAATCGCCTTCGCCTGAATGTGTTGCGAGTGTTCCGCCACGCCCGTCACCGGCGCACGAGACCGCAGGTACTCATTGGTCTCTTCACTCCGGTAGCCGCACAGAACATTGATCGTCCCATTCGGCTTGTTCAGCCGCGTCAGCACGTTGTGCAGCAGGTCGAACTCCGTCGGGTCGTAAATCTTCACGTCATCCGTGTAGTGGTCACGCAAAAAGTGGTTCAACTGGTCCAGCCCGTCGGGCAGGTACACATCGCCAATCCGGTACACCACATTGATGCTCTCGTTCGTGTGCATCGAGTAAAGCTTCAGAGAATACTTCTTCCCCGTCTCCGGAATCTCCGCATCGCCATCAGCAATCGTTCCCGGCTCCAGTACCGCAGCATGGCTGAACGGCACCGGCTTGATCTTTACGTGCATCTTCACGTGCGACGTCTTGATGTGCGGAGCCTTCGCCTGCATCGGACCGGCCAGCAACACCAGCCCAGCCAGCGCCAAGCCGACAGGAACGCACTTCCTCGTGATCTTTGATACGAAGGGGGAGGGTACAGAGCCAGAAAGGGACAAGAAAAATCTCCGGGGGAGGGATTCGATTCACACCACAGCAATCAACAAAACCAAATGCGTTTTACTGAATGCCATTTACTTCTCTTCATTGTAAGGTGTTCCACCCCGTCTCTGGCATCCCACGTTAGTAATGCTTTTGTAAACAGAACCACCCCCGCCAGCCCCACCGTAAGTCGCTGATTCTGTTTCCTTTTCCTAATCCCTATTCCCTAACCCCTAATCCCTGCCCCTATCCGGCTGCGACTGAAAAATCTCCTCCACCCGCTCCAGCGTATCGATCTCGCTCACCGGCTTATCGCTCCTCAGCCTCACAATCCTGGGAAACCGCAGCGCAAACCCGCTCTCATGCCGCTCGCTCCGCATCACGTTATTGAACGCAACCTCTAAAACTCGCAGCGGTTCAACCGTCCGATAGTGCCCAAAATCCTCCAGCGTGTGCGCGTCCAGCCACGACGTCAGCTCCGCAATCTCAGCATCCGTCACCCCCGAATACGCCTTGCCCACATTCAGCAGCTCACCCTCCGGCCCCCGCACCGCGAACGTGTAATCGCTCAGCAACCCGGCGCGCTTCCCATGCCCAAACTCTGCTCCCGTAATCACGACATCAAGCGTCGCCAGCTCGCGCTTCAGCTTCACCCAAGCCAACCCGCGCCTTCCCGGCAGATACGCCGACCCTGCCGCCTTCAGCATCACTCCCTCATTCGCTCGAGCCCTTGCCTCCGCATAAGCCAGCTCCACTTCCTCTGCGCTCGTCACCCTTCGCACTGGAGAAATTCTGAGCCGCGCAACGCGCTCCTCCACAAACTCATGGTGATCGTCGAACAGCCCAGCCTGCACTTTGCTCGCCCGCTCATCCAGCTCCACTGCCGATTCCGTCACCCTACGCAGCCGCTCCACAACACTCTCTAACCGCGCACGCCGTTCCCGCAGCGGCTTCGGCAGCAACAACTCTCCCGCCTCAAACAGCAGGTCGAACGCCATAAATACCACCGGAATCTCTCGCCGCATCGCGTTATCCACGCGCTTGCGCCCAATCCTCTGCCCCAGCACGCTAAACGGCAGCGCCTTGCCAGTCGATAAATCCCACCCCAAAATCTCGCCGTCAAAAATCAACGGCTCCCGCACCTCCCTCAGCGCCTCCACCAACTCCGGAAAGCTCTCCGTAATGTCTTCCCGATTGCGCGAATAGATCACCACTCGCCCTGGCTGCGCTGCATCCCCACAATGCACCTGCGCCCGCATCCCATCGAACTTGTCTTCGAGAAACGCCTCCACTTGCACAGCGTCATCTCGACCGAAGGTCTCGCGCTCTTCGCGAGACCGAAGTGGAGAGATCCCCGCATTTTGCTCATCAGCCGCAACCATCTCCACGTCTTCCGCGAACCCAACCTCCGCGGCATTCACCGGCACAACCGCCGCCACACCCAAATCCTTAAACTCCTCAGCCTCTTTCGACTTCTTCGCCGGCTTCTCCGCAAACCTCTCCACCGCCTCTTCCGCACTCTCCACCGGGCTTGCCAGCATGAATCCCAGCGGATGAAACAGCCGCATC
>Ga0206871_10072_pt1 | contig 25837 bp, 18 predicted proteins | sample Alteio_BWOrgCont_33_FD_152627 | JGI IMG/M metagenome (GOLD analysis project Ga0206871, IMG submission 152627) | Enriched cells from forest soil in Barre Woods Harvard Forest LTER site, Petersham, Massachusetts, United States -... | ecosystem: Environmental > Terrestrial > Soil > Temperate forest >...
CAAGTGAATTGACCGATCATTATATTTTAGAATGCACAAAAGATAATATCGAACAAAACAAAAACAGATTTTTTGTACAAGGAGATCCCGGTGCCATTTTAGTAGTTGAATATGCAGGAAAAGACAGGGACAAGATTGCAGCAATAGCTAAAGAAGTTGAAGCTGATATGCGTGCGCAAGGATTGGGTTACCATTTCCCTTTACTATTTGGTGATGATACAAAAAAAATATGGACGCTCCGAAAAGCTGGTCTAGGTCTGCTAAGTAACTTACCCGGCGATGAAAAGGCTGTACCTGTTATTGAAGATACGGCGGTTGATGTAGATGATCTTCCGGCATATATCCGCGACTTCAATGAGATCTTAAAGAAATACAATTTGCACTCTGTGCATTATGCACATGCAGGTTCAGGAGAAATACATTTACGTCCGATCATCAATTTAAAAACAGTTGAAGGCAATCAACTCTTCCGCACTATTGCAGAAGAAATTGCCACGCTGGTAAAAAAATATGATGGCTCATTGAGTGGTGAACATGGTGATGGAAGACTACGTGGAGAGTTCATCAAACAAATGGTAGGTGAAAAAAATTATCAGTTATTAAAAGATGTGAAACGTACCTGGGATCCTGAAAATATTTTCAATCCCAACAAGATCGTTGATACGCCGCCAATGAATACGATGTTGCGGTACACACCCGGTCAACATACACCTGAATTCAAAACCATTTTCCGTTTTCACAACCAGGATGTACTGCAACATGCAGAGCAATGTAATGGTTCAGGAGATTGTAGAAAAACCCCTTTGAGTGGCGGCACAATGTGTCCGTCATTTATGGCTACGCGAAATGAAAAAGATACAACAAGAGCTAGAGCAAATATTTTAAGAGAGTTTTTAACCAACTCAGATAAAATGAACCGTTTCGATCATAAAGAAATTTATGAAGTGATGGATCTATGTCTAAGTTGCAAAGGATGTAAATCTGAATGTCCGTCGAATGTTGATGTGGCAAAATTAAAGGCAGAATTTTTACAACATTATTACGATGCAAATGGCGTTCCATTCCGTTCAAGATTGATTGCAAACTTTAGTACGTTTGGCAAGCTGGGTTCTATCATGCCGGGCTTATATAATTTAGCAGTTACAACTCCAGGCATCAGCACACTAATAAAACGTTTCTCAGGATTTGCTGTAAGGCGCTCTATGCCAACGTTAGGAAAGACTACCGTAAAGAGTTGGTATGATAAACATAAAGTTAGAAGTCAAAAGTTAAAACCAATAACAAAAAAAACTGTTTATTTGTTTTGTGATGAGTTTACCAATTATAATGATAGTGAAATTGGGATCAAAGGGATTTCATTGCTAGAAAAATTGGGATACGAAGTTATTATTCCTGAACATGGCGAAAGCGGTAGAGCATCTCTATCTAAAGGTTTGATACGTGATGCTAAGAAAATTGTTAACAAAAATATTGCGCTGCTAAGCCCGATTATAAATGCAGAAACGCCGCTGATCGGAATAGAACCTTCTGCTATTCTTACATTCAGGGATGAATATCCTGATCTCGCAGATGATGATAAATTAGTTGCCGCACAATCTCTAGCTAAAAATGTTTTCTTAATTGATGAATTTATTGCCAGTGAAATCGAAAAAGGAAATATCACTAAAGATCAATTCACTAAAGAGAAAAAAGAAATAAAGCTGCATGGACACTGTCAGCAAAAAGCATTGTCTTCTGTTGCACCTTCTGTAAAAATGTTATCATTACCGGAAAATTATACGGTTGAAACAATCCCTTCAGGATGCTGTGGTATGGCAGGTTCTTTTGGTTTTGAGAAAGAACATTATGAATTATCAATGAATATCGGTGAGATGGTTTTATTTCCTGCGGTTCGTAAACATCCTGAAAGTGGCATTATTGCGGCACCTGGTACAAGTTGCCGCCATCAGATTAAAGATGGTACGGGTAAAATTGCATTGCATACAGTAGAAGTTTTGTATGACGCACTAGCTTAATTTCCGATAATAAAAGAATACGGTAGTTTCAAAAACTACCGTATTCTTTTGATCCGACTAATAACTTATAATTTAATCGTCAACTTTTTGCCATTCGTAAACTCCAAACGTAATTGATTGCTAGAAGTTAAAATATTTGCTTTTGTTATTCTAACAGGCAAACAATATTGTTTTGGTAAAGAGATATGTTGTGTATTATCGGTTCGGAAATTAGCTTTTACTATGTCGCTAGTTTTTTCATCCTGGTAAATAACAACATTATTACTCAATTGGGCAACGAGTGCCATTTCATAATTTTTGATTACCAGTTTATCATTATTAGGATAAGCAATTAAAAAATCTTTATAGTCCTGACCTGTAGTACTTCTTAAACAAATAGCACTATCTGATACAGCATATAAAGCAGGTACTAATAGTGGTGCCGTTGAACAATCGAATTTATAGTCGGTCAATGTACTATCTATTCCATTCAACTCTATTTTGAATGTATAAAAAGAATCTACCACTACATACTCAACTGATGTTTTACTGTTAATGACGGTATCATTCTCATTAATGCATTTGGCTATTAAATCTTTTCTAAGTTCCAAACTTGTAGGCGCATCCTTTTTAACAGCGGAATTACAGGAAAATAATAAGGCAATTAAGACAATCGGTAATAATCTCATACAACTAGCAATTTTTATAAAATGAAGATATCGTTTAGATAATACATAACGAAAAAAACTCCCTTTTATTGTAAAATAATATTCCAACCATCAGCTAAAACACTCGATACTATTGAATTTAAACAGTAATCAGATTTGACAACTTTTAAAAAGTTGTCAAATCTTCAATGCCGACAAAACAAAAATCCCACCTTTTTACAGATGGGATCTTCAATTTATCAAAGAAAATTAAACCTCGAAATTATGCAACAGCTTTATTAACTAATGCAGCTGCTTCGCTTAATAAAATAGCGCTTTGTACTTTTAATCCACTTTCGTCGATCAATTTTTTTGCAACATCGGCATTTGTTCCTTGTAAGCGAACAATGATAGGAATGTTAATTGTTCCGATTGATTGATATGCATCGATAACACCTTGTGCCACTCTATCGCAACGAACAATACCACCAAAAATATTAATAAGGATCGCTTTTACTTTAGGATCTTTTAAAATGATACGAAAACCTGCTTCAACAGTTGTTGCGTTAGCGGTACCACCTACATCCAAAAAGTTTGCCGGTTCACCACCGCTTAATTTGATCATGTCCATTGTTGCCATTGCTAAACCAGCACCGTTAACCATACAGCCCACGTTACCATCTAATTTAACAAAATTCAAATTGAATTTTCCGGCTTCAACTTCAGTAGGATCTTCTTCGCTAATATCTCTTAATGCAGCAACATCTGCATGGCGCGTTAATGAGTTATCATCAACATCCATTTTACAATCTACCGCAATTATTTTTTCATCACTTGTTTTAAACAGCGGGTTAATTTCTAACATACTACAATCTAAACCAACAAATGCATTGTATAAATTAGTTACAAACTTTACGCAATTCTTAAATGCTTCTCCACTTAATCCAAAATTGAAAGCGATCTTGCGCGCCTGAAAACCTAACAAGCCACCACCCGGGTGAACCCATTCTTTAAATATTTTTTCAGGTGTATCGTGCGCCACGTCTTCAATATTCATTCCACCTTCAGTGCTGTACATGATCACATTTTGCCCTTTTGTTCTATCCATTAAAATAGACAGATAGAATTCTTTTACAGGATTAGGACCATCATAATAAACATCTTGTGCTACTAAAATTTTACTAACCAATTTACCAGCAGGACCAGTTTGAATAGTAACCAAAGTGCCACCCAGCAAATTTTCTGCAATTTGTTTAACGCCTTCAGCATTTTTTGCCACAGCCACACCACGTTGTTCTTTACCAATAATATTACCCTTGCCGCGTCCACCAGCGTGTATTTGTGCTTTTACTACTGCAAATTTGCTGTCGTATTGAGTATGAATTTGTTTGTATGCATCTTCTGCTTCAGTAACGGTGCTACAAGCAATACCTTCCTGAACAGGAACATTGAATTTCTTTAAAAGCTGTTTAGCCTGATATTCGTGGAGATTCATCTATAAAAATTTTGACGAAGATAATGAATTATGATGTACGATGTTTGATGTACGACGTACGATGTTAAATGGAACATAAAATTCATAAAATAGTGCTTTGAAGGCATTGATTATTTCAATTTTGAGCACTATAATTCGATGTTTTAAGCGTTATTTACATCATACGTCGTACATCAAACATCGTACGTATCTTTGGAGTTTAACCATAATAAGTTAGTAGGTTTTTATGATGACAAAAATTAATGAAGCTGTTGCCTTCATTCAAAATATTTATAAGGATACGCCTGCGGTTGGTATTGTGTTAGGCAGTGGTTTGGGAAATTTTGCCAAAGAAATAAAAGTAGAAAAAGAAATTCCTTATAGTGATATCCCTCATTTTCCGATCAGCACTGTTGAAGGACATAGTGGCAAATTATTATTGGGCGAGTTGAGTGGGAAAAAAGTGGTAGCAATGGCTGGCCGTTTTCATTTTTATGAAGGCTACAATATGCAGGAAATTGTTTTTCCGATCAGGGTGATGAAATTTTTAGGCATTAAAACTTTACTATTAAGTAATGCCGCGGGTGGTGTAAATCCTAAATTAAAAGTAGGTGATCTGATGATCATTACAGATCATATCAGTCAGCTAACCGTCAATCCATTAATAGGAAAAAATTATAAGGAATTAGGAACAAGGTTCCCCGACATGACGGAGCCTTATAAAAAAGACCTGATCAATAAAGTAAGAAATATTGCTACTGCAAAAGGAATAAAATTACAGGAAGGTGTTTACTTAGGTGTAACCGGCCCAACTTTTGAAACCAAAGCAGAATATTTAATGATCCAGGCAATGGGCGGAGATGCTGTAGGCATGAGCACTGTACCCGAAACTATTGCAGCCGTTCACATGGGGCTGGCCGTTTTTGCCATGAGTATTATAACGGACCTTGGAATAAGAGGTGATGATGAAACACCCATCACTCATGAAGAAGTATTAGCGGCAGCAAAAGAAGCAGAACCTATATTCAGTCATATATTTAAAGAGCTGGTTGCTCAATTATAGGAACATTATCACTGATGAAGAAGATTATTCTAGGTTTAATATTATTATCGTGTTACCAATTTTCTCATGCACAGTTGGGAGGAAGCCTTGGTGGCAAATTGGGAAGCATGGGATCTAGTGTATCCGGTTCACATTCAGCATCCGGTTCGGGTGGCGATACTGCGGGTATTGGTTTTGCATCAAGGAGAGAATATGAAGCGAAGGATTCAAACACTATTCGATATAAGTACCTCGATTCTTCGCGAAGCAATAAATTTGAACGCACTCCTCTCAATGACTTTTATCAATATTTTCCCATTCCTGAAACAGAACAATATTTAGGTAATACCGGTAATGCAGGCTACTCAATTATTTATGCCCCACAAATGAAGATCGGCTGGGATGCGGGCTTTCATGCATTCGATATGTATCGGTTCGCATTAGAAGACACAAAGTTCTTTAAAACGGATAAACCAGTTACAGTACTTAATTATGAAGTAGCCTCAGGGAAAGAACAGATAGTAAGTGCTTTGCATACCCAAAACCCAAAACCTAATTTTAATTTTGGATTTGAATACCGGTTGATAAATGCTCCCGGATTTTTTCTTACACAAAATACCAACCACAACAACTTTCGTGTTTTTAGTACTTACCAGGGTAAAAGAAAAAGATACAATGCTTCTTTAATCGTTATAAGCAATTCATTAAAAAGTTCGGAAAACGGCGGCGTACAAGATTATACCAATTTATCTGATCCTGATTATTCAAAGCGTTTCACCGTTCCTGTTAAACTTGGTGGTGATGCAGCTTATGCACCAAGCCCTTTTCAGGTATCTGTATATACAGGCAATACGTATAAAGATGTGACTGCTTTTTTACGGCAGAGTTATGATTTGGGTAAAAAAGATTCTATCGCAATCAATGATTCAACAACTAATTATCTTTTTTATCCCAAGCTTCGCTTTCAACACACTTTTACTTTTAGCAGCTATACGTATCAGTTTCAGGATGTGGCAGTTGACCAAACAGATACAGCTATCTATAGTTCATATGGTATACAATTAAGGCAATTAAATGCATTAATCTCGCTCGATACATTCCTGGTAAAAGAAAAATGGAGCGTTATTACCAACGATTTTTCTATTCTGCAATTTCCCGATACAAAAAATCAGGCACAGTTTTTTTCAGTAGGTGCACGACTTGAAAACATTCATGGCAATTTTATCAATGACGCCTTAAATAACGATACTACTAGTCACAGCTACTACAATGCAGTAGGACATGCAGAATATCGTAATAAAACAAGAAACAGATTATGGGATATTGACGCCAAAGGAGAAATATATTTGAATGGATTAAATAGCGGAGACTACGCCGTTTACGCAACATTAGGCAGGTATTTAAATAAAACATGGGGTAATATTAGATTAACATTTGATAATATCAGCCGCACCCCATCTTTCATTTATAATTCAGCCTCTGCTTTTAGTTTCGGTAATAGTACACTTGATAAAAAAGAAAACATTACCATGATGAGCGCTGCTGCAGAAAATCGTTTTGTGAACCTATCTGCAACAAACTATGTGATCGCTAATCTTCCATATTTCAGTAATTATACTACAACAAGTCAATACACTACCATATTTAATTTATTACAATTAACTGCTTCTAAAAAGATTAAACTAACTAAATACTGGAACTGGTATATTGATATTATACTTCAACAAACAGATGGTGGTGCTCCTATTAAAGTACCTTTATTATTTACAAGAAACAGGATCGCATTTGAAGGAAATTTTTACAAAAATCTTGACCTCAGCACTGGTCTGGATATTCGATATTATACAGCTTATGAAGCATACAACTACTCCCCTGTTGTTGGACAGTTCTTTACACAACAAAATGCCATTAGTTTAAATAACAAACCTGATGTAAGTGCTTTTTTACACGCTCGCATCAAATCATTTACGGCATATGTTCGCGCCGAAAACCTTAACGCTGTTAACTTTGCCAACGGGTTCGATTTTACGAACAATAATTACGCAGTACCGCGCGCTTACGCCTATCCTGGTTTCATATTCAGACTCGGCATTTCCTGGAATTTCATCAATTAATGGATTACAATTGTTAACAATTAATAATTGATAATTAATCTACCTTTGTAACTGACATGAAAAAGATCATCGTAGCCATATTAGCAATTCTGTACATGGGAATGTCCTCCGGTATTGCTATGGATATCCATTATTGCATGGGTAAGGAAACGGGTGTTGATTTTTATAGTAAAGGAACAGAAGATAGCAAGTGTGATAAATGTGGAATGAAACACATGAAGGGTTGCTGCGGCGAGACACACAAATTTTACAAGCTGACCAATTCACATAAAAGCGTTTCGAACGATATAAACTTTGGTACTACTATAGTTGCCATTTTAACTACATTTCCTTTATCTGGTTATTATTTACCAATAACTATTGCTGCACAAACAGCAAATAATTATTCTCCTCCTGATTATGCACGCCCCTCTTATTGCATAATGAATTCCGTTTTCAGAATATAGACAATTGGATCTTTAAAAAAATCAGTAACAATAGTTATTGGATCATTGTGCGTATGCACTTATCAATCAATTTGTCTAATTCAAAATTTATAATAATGAAAACGCTTCTTTTAGCAATCGCTACCATTTTTACTTTTGCAGCATCGGCTCAGGTAAAAAAAGTCTCCATACAAGCTACAGGGCTTACTTGTAGCATGTGTAGTAACTCCATCAACAAAGCATTAAAATCGCTCGACTTTGTAGATAAAGTAGATGCCAACATTCAAAACTCAACATTCGATATTTATTTTAAACCAAATGCTACTGTTGATTTTGATAAACTAAAAAAGAAAGTAGAAGACGCAGGTTTTTTTGTCGCTGCTTTCTCTGCCACTATTCATTTCAATAATATCGCTATTTCAAATAATGAACATGTGATAATAAATGGCACTACCTATCATTTTTTAAATGTAAAAGATCAAACGTTGAATGGTGATGAAACTATTCACATTATCGACAAAGGATACGTTACCACAAAAGAATATAAAAAGAATGCCAGCTTTACCACATTGGATTGTTACAAAACCGGCGTAGCTGGTAGCTGCTGTCCTAAAGACGGATTGGTGAAAGGTTCACGAATTTATCATGTAACAATTTAAGTAAACCGGCTTCACCTCAAAACAATTCAATGAAAAAAATACTTTTAATATTGATCCTTTTCTCATCAGGTAAATTATATGCGCAGGAATTATTTTTATTTACAGAACCTGCAAGCAATATGGCCAAAGGAAATATTGGTGCACGCTTAAATAATACACTGATGGAAAATTCAACAACATCCAGTTATAAATATCATTTAATTCCTGAAGTGATGTTTGGTGTATCACGAAAAGTAATGGTACATACGGATATTTTTTTAAGTGATGAAACAAACAAGTTTACAAGCAATGGTGCCAGCGTTTATGCTAAGTATCGTTTCTTTAGCATCGATGGTATCCACAGTCATTTTAGAATGTCGGCGTTTGGTCGCTTAAGTTTTAATAATATACCTGTTACTGATGCGGCAATTAATTTATATGGCTACAACAGTGGTTATGAAGGTGGCGTTGTAGCCACCAAGCTAATCAATAAGGTTGCTCTTTCTGCAAGCACTACATTATCACATGCTATGGATAACGATCAGCAGAAATTTTTGTATGGCAATGAAAACAGGAATGCAATAAGTTATACTTTGTCTGTAGGAAAATTAATGTTGCCCAAGCAATATATTACTTACAAACAAACTAACTTGAACCTGCTGTTAGAAGTACTAGGACAAACAAATTTGCAGACAGGCAATTCTTATTTAGATATTGCGCCTGCAGCTCAATTAATAGTTGATAGCAAAATGAGATTTGATCTTGGATACCGTTACCCCATTGTTTCGCAATTATACCGGCAAGAAACACAAGGTTTTTTGATAAGATTGGAATATAATTTTTTTAACGTTTATTAAAACAAACAATAATGAAAAAGATCCTTCGTTTTATACTTTCACTATTCAGAAAGAAAAATTGTTGTGAATGAAAAATATATTGATAGCAACGATATTTCTTTTAGTAACTAATAGCAGTATTGCGCAAGTAGGTATTGGTAAGATGGCTCCGGAAATTTCTTTACCTAACAGTAACGATAGTACGCTCAATTTGTCATCTTTTAAAAACAAAGTAGTACTGGTAGAATTCTGGGCAAGCTGGTGCATGCCTTGCAGACAATCTATTCCAAATGTTATACGACTTTACAAAAAGTATAATAGTAAAGGCTTCGAAGTATTTAGTATTTCTATCGATGTGAATAAATCTCAATGGCTCGGTGCTGTTGAGCATGATAAAATACCTTATACGCAGGTAAATGACAAAATGGGATGGAACTCTTTAGTTGCTACAACCTATAATGTAAATGCCATTCCTTCTACTTTTTTATTAGATAAAACCGGGAAGATAATAGCTGTTAATGCTTATGGTAGCCGGTTAGAAAGAAAAATAAAAAAATTATTACGCAAATAACAATCATAATAATCTGCGTTCCATTTCAAACAATAAAAAAGAGCCGCCTGAAAAGACAGCTCTTTTTTCTATTATATTTCTATTAATTACAATCCAAAAGCCTTTTTCACTTTTGAAACATAATCTAATTTTTCCCAGGTAAATAATTCTACTTTTTTAACCACTACTTTTCCTTCAGGAGATTTAAAAGTTTTTGTAACGATCTCAGATTTACGACCCATGTGCCCGTAAGCTGCAGTTTCGCTGTAAATTGGATTACGCAATTTTAATCTTTGTTCGATAAAGTAAGGACGCATATCAAAAACAGATTCAACGATCTTTGAAATTTGTCCGTCAGTTAATTTTACTTTAGCCGTACCAAAAGTATTTACATTAATCGATGTAGGCTGAGCAACACCAATAGCATAAGATACCTGCACTAAAACTTCGTTAGCAACACCCGCCGCCACTAAATTTTTAGCAATATGACGAGTAGCATAAGCGGCAGAACGATCTACCTTACTTGGATCTTTACCGCTGAAAGCGCCGCCGCCGTGAGCACCTTTACCTCCGTAAGTATCTACAATAATTTTACGGCCGGTTAAACCTGTATCACCATGAGGACCACCAATTACAAACTTACCTGTTGGGTTAATATGATATTTAATATCGTTATTAAAAAGCTTCGCGTATTTTTTATACTTTGATTTTACTCTTGGTATTAAAATGTCAACGATATCTTTTTTGATTTTAGCTAACATTTTACCTTCAGCATCAAAATCATCATGTTGTGTTGATACAACGATCGCTTCAATACGAACAGGAATATTTTTATCGTTATACTCTAACGTTACCTGGCTCTTAGCATCAGGACGTAAATATTTAATGGCTTTATTTTCTCTTCTTAAAGCAGCTAATTCAATTAATATTTTATGTGCCAGATCAAGTGCCAGCGGCATATAATCATCTGTTTCATTGGTAGCATAACCAAACATCATACCCTGGTCGCCTGCGCCTTGTTCTTCTTTTTTCTTTTTATCTACACCCTGGTTAATATCCGCAGATTGTTCATGAATAGCCGATAAAACACCGCAACTATCCGCTTCAAACATATACTCACTTTTAGTATATCCTATTTTACGGATAACGCCTCTTGCAATTTCCTGTACATCTAAGTATGCCTTGCTCTTTACTTCTCCGGCCAAAAAAACCTGTCCGGTTGTAACCAATGTTTCGCAGGCTACTTTGCTATTCGCATCAAATGCTAAAAAATTATCGATCAATGCATCGCTGATCTGGTCAGCTACTTTGTCAGGATGTCCCTCGCTCACTGACTCTGAAGTAAATAAATAAGGCATATGGGTTTTTAAATTTTGAGTGGCAAAGATAAAAGAATAAGTCTGTCTGTTGTAACATTAAAACCAAAATATTCCATAAAAAAGGTTGATTTTTAAAAGTCGATCTTTTTTATGGAATATTATAAATTGATTGTCGGATATAGGAAAGCAATAAATCAAAAAAAATTGTCATTCAGAGCGAAGCGAAGAATCTGATGCCGGATCTGAAAATCTGTTTTCTTATGTAAACGTCTTTCCGGCTATTTTGTTGATTCTTTTGCCAGTAAGACGTTTTTATGGGTCGGTAGTTTTTTCTGTAAAATTGAATACGTGCAAAATAGACTATGGTAGTTTTAAAACTACCGTAGTCTCCAAAATACTTCTATTTTAGTATTGGATGGTTAGTTAGCTTTTATCAATAGCTTTTTACATTATTTTTCAGGCATCAGATTCACATAATGAGGTGTCTTTATCCTTTGTATGACTAATTAAAGCAAAGCTGTAATGTTAAAGAGTACGTAAAAAGCTCCTCCAAGAAAAAAAGCTGTATTTTATAATAAAATAATATCTTGCAGAGCGAAATTTAACAGTTTGTTGTTTTTTATTCTAGTTCGTACCTATTTCAACATAAGAAGAATCAACCTAAGAATTTTTTTATAATAATTTCATTAACACAGTCGAAAAGTATATAAACTCGACTAAAACAGGTCTTAAATGTTCAACGTATGAAAAAAACTACACTCTTAAGTGGTACGGTTTCTCTACCACAAAACTTACTAAAAAAATTACTGCTGAGTTGCTTTGCAATGGTGGCAATACTTTCAAGCTACGCTACGGCTATTTCCTCTATAGCTAGTGGAAATTGGAACGCTACTACAACTTGGTCAACAGGTACTGTACCAGGAGTAGGGGACGTTGTAACAATTAGTGCCGGTAACACTGTTACGGTTAATATTGCAGGCGCGATATGTTCAGGAATTACAATTAGCGGAGGAACGCTTGTACTTCAAAATGCTGTTGGCGGTCTTACTATAGATGGTCCATGGGTATTTAATTCAGGAACATTTACGCCAAATGTTCAAACTGTAACCTTCGGAACTGGTGGTAGTATTGGTGGTGCAATACCAACATCATTTTATAATCTTACGATCAATACAACTAGTTCAACAGATGTAGTTTCGTTACTTACATCTGGAGTTTCAGTAGTATATGCTTCGGGTGGAGGTATCTTAACTTTGACTAATGGTATTTTTAAGATCGGAGCTGGCAATACGCTTAATATGGGAACCAACCAAATAGTAACTATTGTTGCTACAGGAGGTAATTTTGCTCATTCAGGTGATGGTGCAGGAGATGCTGATGCTGATGGAGGTACTGTTCTTGTGGATGGAGCTGCAGCTGGTGGAGGCGGTAATGCTTTTAATGTTACTGCAACAGCTCCCAATATTCTTCAATTTTACAATCTTCAATTTGGAACTGTTCTTGGGAATTCTAACAACAATTGGAAAATTACCAACGCAGGTTCTGTAAAAATAAATAACCTATTAACTATTCAGGATAATAATTGGAGTCTTGGAAGTGGTAATCCACCAATTTATGGAGCAAATTCAACCTTAAGTATTAATAATAATAACCAGGGTTTTACAGTTCCTGCAGGTTCAAATGCAGCAAAATTATGGACTGCGAACGCTGGTACTATCGGTACTACTCCGGGATATCCTAATAACTTAATTATAACCAATGTAGGTACTTCGCAAGGTGGGTCTAATGGTGGTAATGGTTGGGTTCCTGGTGCTATTGCCCTTGGAATAAACGGTACACTTACTTTAGGGAGTGGCGCCACAAATGCACAGGTTGATTTTAGTAATTTAATAAGTTTTACTTGCGGCGGATTTATATTAAATGCCAACTCTAGATTTACTGCTCCAAAAGCAACTATGACGGTAAATGGTAACTGGACAGATAATCAAGCTGTAGTTCCTAATACCAAAGGATTTTTCATTAATGGCACTTCAACTATTAACTTCGGAGGTCCTGGTACTTGCGGAGCTGCAAATACTATTCAGGCACCAGGTGCGGGTACCGAAACTTTTTATAATGTAGGTATCATTAACGGTACTTACACCAAATTAAATAGCCCTGTAACAATAACTAATAATTTAGTCTTAACATCAGGCATTTTAGGAACAAGTAACCCAACAAATATTCTTAGTGTTACCAACAGCGCACCAACAGCAATTTCTGGTGGCGGTGCCGCTACATATATAGACGGCCCAGTTAAGTGGAACTTACAAGCTGCTGCAGGTGTATATAATTTCCCTGTTGGTAGTAATGGAGTAGGTTGTGCCAATGATTATCTTCCATTTAGTTTAAACAAAGTAGCATCAAGCGCTGTTACAGCAACAGTTCAGGCTCTTACACCTGGTTCAGGCGGTACGGTAGATGCAACATTGGGAGCACTTAGTACTACAGAATACTGGTCATTTGCTACATCGGCTACTTTATCTGCCGGGTCAACAATATCTGTAGCGAGACCAACGCCTATAGCTCCTTTAAATGCTATAGGTCAAAGTACTACTGCAACCGGAACTTATACTTCTATCGGCGGCACTGCTGTTGCAAATGGAGTTAATAGTTCAAATCCTATCAGTACCAATACTTCTCTATTCTTTACTTTAGGAAGTCCACCAATAGTTTCTACACTTGCAGCAACTTCAATAACAACTACAAGTGTTACTTTAAATGGTGCTTTTAATACAGGCTCTTCAAAAACAACAAGTTTTGAATACGGAACCAGTGCTACTCCTTATAGTAACATCGTAAATTCATTACTTAGTCCAATAAACAGCAATACTGCTACGCTTGATTCTCAATTTGTAACAGGCTTAACAGCTAATACAATATATCATTACCGGGCTACAGACGGCACGGACAGCGGCAGTGATGTTATTTTTGTAACAGCTCCAAATCCTCCGGTTGTTGGTACACCTAACACACCAACTGCAACAGGATTTACAGCAACATGGTCAGCACCTGCAGCAATGGGTTCTGCTCCTTATACTTATACAATACAAGTATCAACTGATTCTACATTCTCAACTGGTGTAACAACTCAAACCGGTATTTCATCGGCTACTACTTCTTATACATTTACTACTTTAAATTCTGCCACTCAATACTATTATAGAGTAAAGGCTGTTAATGCTACAGCTAGTTCTGTATGGTCTGCTACTAGTGCGCCAATCTCAACTTTGATAGTGCCTACTTCTAATGCATGTACAACAGGTTCAGGTACTTCTGGTAGTCCGGGATCTATTCCGTTTGCATATACACTACCCGTTATAAACGGACAGGCGGATAGTATATGGAATGCTATACCAGCAAATAATATATCAAATGTTAGTGTAGGTAGTGCACAAGCAGGCGTATCTCAAACATGGAAGGCACTATGGACAAATGATAGCTTGTATTTTCTTATACAAGTAACTAATCCTGGTACACTTATTTCTCAAGATATAAATCCTGCAGATATCCCTGCACCTAATACCGGTGTTGTTACTCCAGGAGCAACACCAGGAGTTATTAGCTCAGGAGCACCTTATCCTTTCTATGATTTTGATGGTGTAGAAATAACACTTGCTCCTGATGGTAACATAAGTAGTAGTAGTTATAATAACTATAATAATGTTCAATTCCGTTTTAATTTAGGAGCTCCAACTATTAGCGGTCAATCTTGTGGATGTACTACTCAATTTAGTGGAGGTGTTTTCAATAAAGTCGCTCCTCTTGTTGATTATAAAGTAGTGGTAGTACCGGGCGGATATAATGTAGAAGTTGCTATCCCTTGGGGGAAAAATGGAGCAAATCCGGGAATCGATTCTTCTGCATCGGGAGGATATAACACACCAACTGTCGGAAACTCTGTAGGACTAGAAGTTCAGGTAAATGATGCCCCAACTCCTGCGGGTCGTACTACACAATATTCATGGGCTAATTCTGCTAATAACGCATACTCAGACCCTCAAAATTTTGCATTAGCTGCCCTAACACAATGTAGTACTCCTCCTATTGTAGTATTACCAACAGTAACAAATATTACTGCTAACGGTGCAACCTTAGGTGCCACTGTAACTTCAGGCGGAGATGCCACAACTTTAACAGCACGTGGAACAGGTATTACAGCAAGTCCTGATACAACTGGCACTGCAGATGCATTACCAGAAGGCGGTACAGCTATTTCAATATACTCTGGCCCAGCACGTACCGGCCTTGCACCACAAACCAAATATTATTTCTTAGGATATGCCATTAATGCTAATAACGAAACAGGCGTTAGTAATGTCGATAGTTTCTATACGTTATCAGCTTTACCTGCAACACAACCAACATTGTCTGCACCAGCATGTGGTAGCAGTACTTTAGCATTAAGCTGGACTGCTGTAACCTTCCCTCCAACTTCACAAGCTACTAATACTGGTTACTTGCTATTACGCAGACAAGATGGTACAAACCCAACAACTACGGGTATTTCTACCAGAATTGCAACTGTACAAAGTGCATTGCCTTCAGGAACTACTTTAGTAGCAACTATCCCTGGATCTGCAACAACATATACTGACGCGACTGCTGTTTCCGGCACTACTTATAATTATTTACTGGTTCCATATACATGGGATGGCGTTACAGCTGATTCTACTTACAATTATCTTACAGCAGCGGCTCCTAGTGTTGTTGCAGGCATTGGAGGTGGTACAACTCCAGTTGTTACTATTGGTAGTATAAGTTCACCTATAGATTTAGGTACTCAAATACCGCTTGTAGGAAACACTACAGTAGCAGGAACTGTATCATGGACAGTATCACCTTCAGCTCCAATAGCCGATACATCAAGCCTGAGCACAACTTCAACACCTACAGCAATAAACTCGTATACCTATACTTTAACGGTAAACGCAGGTGGATGTGTAGGTTCAGCTCGAACAACTGTTAACGTCGTAAACGCAGGATGCCTCGTTATTCCTAACGCCTTTACTCCAAACGGAGATGGTATTAATGATACATGGATTATTCAAAGCAGTTGCTACACTAATCTTACTGTAGATGTCTATGATCGTTGGGGTAGTTTAATGTATCATTCTGATAACTATAGCAGTGCTAACGCATGGGATGGTAAATATCAGGGTAAAAATGTACCGGATGCTACTTACTATTATGTAGTAAAAGCAACAAGTGCAACTGATAGTCCTACTAAAAAAGGTAGTTTAACTATTCTCAGATAAATAACATTAACAAGAATAGTTACTTATAAAAAGTAACTATTCTTGTTAATTATACATAAATCATAAAGCGTCTTTATAATAAAAATAAATATTATGCGAATTAAATTATTACTCTCTGTTTTGTTCCTTTGCCTTTTTGCAATGGCAGCAAAGGCTCAACAAATATTCGAAATTAGTCAATATATGCAGCACAGCTTTTTATACAACCCCGCTGCTGCAGGTGCTGCTGATGAACCTTCTATAGGTGCTATTTACAGATCTCAGTGGTCCGGTATTGATGGTGGACCACAGACTACTTTACTTTTTGGAGATAAGTACTTCGAAAAACAAAAAGTAGGTGTTGGTGTAACATTATACAATGATGTTACAGGACCAACAAGTCGCGCAGGCGGACAGATTGCTCTTTCTTATAGTATTGATTTTCAAAACGGGAAACGCCTAATGTTTGGTTTGGCAGGACGTGCATTGCAATTCAGCGTAGATAAAAGCAAGCTTGATCTATATACTCCGAATGATCCTATTTTAGCTAGTTCCAGCAATAAATTTGTTGGTGATGCAGATGCCGGTATTTACTATAAATCACCTACTTTAAACGTTGGGTTTTGTGGCGACCAGCTTATTCAATCAAAACTTAACCTGATTGATGGATCCAAAACACCAGGTCAATTATATAGTCATTATTATTTAAATGCAGATTATCACGTAAAAATTGATGAAGACAACGTGTTGATTCCAAATGTACTTTTTCAATATTTACCTAATGCGCCAATGGAATTTTTGGGTGGTATGAGATTAGAATATGCTGATTTACTTTGGATCGGATTTAGTTATCATTCTCAACAAAGCTTTACTGCTTTTGCAGGTTTTAAAGTTGACCATACTCTTGCTATTGGTTATGCTTATGAATTGTACAACACACCAATTAGCTTGTTTGATGGCGGTGGCGGTGCATCGAATGAATTGATGGTTAAATATTATTTCCATCCAAAAGCACCTAAAGTACAAGCAATAGACCCTCTATAAATTTTCTATTCGCACAATAAAAAAGGATGACTCTTATCGAATCATCCTTTTTTATTGTAGTTATCTTTTTGTCTGAACCATTGATTGAAACTGATCGAATTGATTTAGTTGATTATTGTCCTGCTTGTTTCCAATCAGATCAATCAAAAAAATCAACTTCAATCAATGGTTAAGATTATTTTTTCCTGGATAAACCTCCAGCGCCTTCTCCAAACAATCCATTGCAGCATTAATATGATCACAGTTTAATACATATGCTAAACGAACCTCTTGTTTACCCAAGCCCTTGGTTTCGTAAAAACCTGTGGCAGGAGCCAACATCACTGTCTGGTTATTATAACTAAAATCTTTTAGTAGCCATTTACAAAACTCTTCGCAATCATCGATCGGTAGTTTCGCAATTACATAGAACGCCCCACCGGGATTAGCGCATACAACCCCTTCAATATTGTTTAATCTTTTTACGATCAGGTCGCGACGCTTTTTATATTCTGTCTTGGTAGTATTAAAATAATCTTCCGGAAGATCAGCTGCAGCTTCGCCAGCCAATTGTGCAAAACTTGGTGGACTTAATCTTGCCTGTGCAAATTTCATGATCGCATCTAAAACTGTTTTGTTCTTAGTGATGAATGCTCCGAGCCTTGCACCACAAGCACTATAACGTTTACTGATACTATCAATTAATATAACATGATTGTCCACATCTTTCAAATACATCGCACTAAAATGTTTTGCTTCATAACAAAACTCACGATATGCTTCATCAGAAAATAAATACAAATTATGACGAATGATCAACTCGCGTAGTTCCAGCATTTCTTTCTCCGTGTACACGTAACCGGTAGGGTTATTAGGATTGCAGATCAATATAGCCTTGGTACGTGGTGTGATCATTTTTTCTATCTCAGCAATCGACGGCAATGCAAAACCCGTTTCTATAGAAGAATTTACAGGCACTACTTTAACGCCTGTTGAAACCGCAAACGCATGATAGTTTGCGTAGAAAGGTTCGGGAATAATTACTTCATCTTCAGGATCAAAGCATGCTAAAAAACCAAATAGAATAGCTTCGCTAGCACCGGTTGTAACAATGATCTGATCCGTATTTACATGAATACCTACACGGTTATAATATTCTACTAATTTTTTACGATAGCTTTCATTACCCGCACTATGGCTATATTCTAAAACCCTGATATGGTTATCGCGCACGGCTTCCATAACAGCTTTAGGTGTTTCTATATCCGGCTGGCCTATATTTAAGTGGTAAACTATTGTTCCTTTCTTTTTAGCAGCTTCAGCAAACGGCACTAACTTACGAATAGGGGATGGAGGCATTAGCTTTCCCCTCTGACTAATTGATAACATCGGGCAAAGATAATAGCTTTTGAATAATTAGCATATTAGCACATCGGCTAATTAATTACAAGTTGCCAGATAAAATAGTTTCTACAGAAGAATTGCATAATCTTGAACCCTTATTTTGTCATTCAGAGCGAAGCGAAGAATCTAATGCCGGATCGGAGAGCCTGTTTTTTTAGTGATTACAATGAGCTTAAATGCCTTCCCATCTTCCCCGCAGAAATATTTCTTAATCCACCATGGCAGTTTGTAAAATATTTAGTCTTGATCGCTCATAGCCGCTGGGCTGCGTTCCTTCTCCAGCGCTCCTTTGGCCACTGACGAAAATCTGCTTCGCATGATTTTGTCTGCCATGCTTCGCCTGGCACCGCACCCAAAGAGGCGCTTCCGTAGGAACTGGTAGAATTAGTGGAGGAGTTAATTGAATCAAAAATACTTTTAGTAATTCTTAAATTCTTATCCTGAATTAATTAGCTAATTTAAAATTATCTCCATCAAATAATCCGAGATCACTCAATTTTAAATGAGGTATCACTAATAGTGCCATAAAAGAAAGTGTCATAAATGGCGAAGCAAGTGTTGAGCCTAATTCCTCTTTTACCATTTTATCAATTGCGGTATATGCAGCTGCTACTTTATAGCCATCATCATTACTCATTAATCCTGCAACCGGCAATCCCAAAACTAATTCGGATAATTTATTTACCGCACTTATACCGCCTTGCTCTTTAATAACAAGATTTACTGCTTTGCAAATGCTTTCATCATCAACCCCAACAGCAATAATATTATGACTATCATGCGCTACTGTAGATGCTATAGCCCCATGTTTTAGACCGAAATTTTTTATAAATGCTTTTGCGATCGGTACATTTTTATAGCGATTGACAACAACAATTTTTAAAATATCATTCGCAACATCCGTTACAATTTCACCATTAATAATTTTTGGTTGAACACTTAATTTGTTAGTGATCAATTGTCCGTCTAAAGCTTCGATCACATCAATCAAAGATGCACCACTTTTGATTTTAAAATCAGCCGGAATTTTTTTATCACAACTAAACTGATTAATATTTTTTGATTGATTGCTGATGATCAATGATTTTCCATTTGCCGCCACTAGCTCTCCATTGATATATGTTTGAATAATTTTAAAATTTGTCAGATCTTCAGCAACAATAAAATCTGCAGTATCTCCTACCCTTAGCAGACCAACACCTGTATTATAATGTAGCACAGGATTGATACAAGCAGATTGTAATACTTTAAACAGATCAATTCCTTTTGCAATAGCTCTTGCGCAGAGTTGATTGATATGTCCTTCCACCAAACTATCAGGATGTTTATCATCGCTACAAAACATCATCATGGCATAATGTTCATTCATCAGATCAATCAATGCTTCGAAGTTTTTTGCAGCACTGCCTTCACGTATCAAGATCTTCATACCGTATTTTAATTTATCCAATGCTTCTTCGGCAGTAAAGCACTCATGATCGGTGCTCATACCTGCATCAATATATTTTTTTGCTTGTTCCCCTCTTAATCCCGGTGCATGTCCATCAACAGGTTTATTATATTTTTTTGCAGCAGCAATTTTTTGCAGCACTTCTTTATCACCAAATAAAACACCCGGAAAATTCATCATTTCACTGAGGTATTTTATCTCATATTTTTGCAATAATTTATCTACATCTTCAGCATTCAATACGGCACCTGCAGTTTCAAATATTGTTGCCGGCACACAACTTGGTGCTCCAAAATTGAATTTAAAAGGAACAGTTTTTCCATTGTCGATCATAAATGTTACTCCTTCCATTCCACAAACATTCGCAATTTCGTGAGGATCACTAATGGTACTAACAGTCCCATGTACCACGGCTAATTTTGCAAATTCACTGGGTACCAGCATAGAACTTTCTATGTGAACATGCGCATCCGTAAAACCGGGAAGAATGTATGGCTGATCTTTTAAAACAACATCTAACTTATTGATAATTAATATTTTATAATCTTTAAACTCGATTTCACCGTAAAAAATATCTTTATTAAAAATATCTACTATATTTCCACTAATCTTTTGAATCATACTTGCATTTTTAGACTGTATTGAAGATACTTTATAAAAGGAAAATGAAAATAATATTTATAGCATAAATTTGAACCAGATTGTTACATTTAAAAATATGAAAATGAAAAATTTAATTCCCTTAGGATTACTAGTAATGTTTCTGGTTGCCGTACAATTTTCATCGGCACAAACTGTAGATGATGTTATTGCAAAATATGTAAGTGCCCGTGGCGGCAAGACTAAGTTATTGTCTGTAAAAACAATTTATATGGAGGGTATCAGAGAAATGATGGGAACCGATCATGTTGTGAAAGTTACCAAAGAACAAAACAAATTAAGCAGGATCGATTTTGAAATGGGCACACAAAACGGATTTTCATTAGTTACACCAACTCAAGCATGGGTGTACATTCCATTCCGCTCTCCTAACCCACTTCCATTGCCTCCTGACGCAGTTGCGGGAATGCAGACTGATCTTGATATTGTAGGACCGTTAGTCGATTATGCTGCAAAAGGGCATACAGCTGAATTAGTTGATAAGGAGTTATTGGATGGCGATTCCTGCTATAAAATAAAATTAACTACACATGCAGGTAAAATTATTTTTTACTGGATAGATACAAAATCAAACCTGCTTGTTCAATCCTCACAAACAAGTAGCAGCATGTTTGGTTCAAGCAGTAAAAAAGATCCAAATGCTCCAATCATAACCTTATATAAAGATTATGATGCTGTTGATGGAATACTGTTTCCGCATACCATTGTAACAAAAACTGCCAGTGGTGAAAATGGCGGAGGCGGTTCAACTACATTTGATAAATGGCAGATCAACGGACCTGTTGATTCTTTACTGTATAAGCATATACCAGTAGTTACTCCTGCCCCGGCTCAATAATATAGCTAGCCACAATATAAAATAGTTAATAAACCTCATTTTAAGCCTGTTCCACTATGGAATAGGCTTTTTTTTTACTCTAATCCTTCGTATATTTGTGTCCACTTTTTTAATATTATAAAAACAACCTTTAACACATGAGTACAGTAAAAGTTGCCATCAACGGTTTTGGTCGCATTGGCCGTTTAGTATTTCGTCAGATATACAATATGAAAGGCATTGAAGTAGTAGCAATTAATGATCTTACAAGTCCTGCAGTATTGGCACACTTGTTAAAATATGATAGTGCACAAGGTCGTTTCGATCAAAAAGTAACTTCAACTGAAAACTCAATCGTTGTTGACGGTCATGAAGTTAAAATATACGCACAAAGAGACCCGTCACAAATTCCTTGGGGAACACATAATGTTGATGTAGTTATTGAAAGTACTGGCTTCTTTACCGATAAAGACACTGCTTCTAAACACATCACTGCCGGCGCTAAGAAAGTAGTTATCTCTGCTCCTGCAACTGGTGATTTAAAAACAGTTGTGTTTAATGTTAACCACGAAATTTTAGATGGTTCTGAAACAATCATTAGCTGTGCAAGTTGTACAACTAACTGCTTAGCTCCAATGGCTAAAGTTTTAAATGATAAATTCGGTATCGTACAAGGTATTATGACTACCATACACGCATACACGAACGATCAGAATACATTGGATGCTCCTCATCCAAAAGGTGATCTTCGCCGTGCAAGAGCTGCTGCTGCTAACATTGTTCCTAACTCAACAGGCGCTGCTAAAGCAATTGGTTTAGTATTACCTGAATTGAAAGGTAAATTAGATGGTAGTGCACAACGCGTTCCAACTATCACGGGTTCATTAACTGAATTAGTGAGTGTATTAAATAAAACAGTAACTGTTGAAGAAGTTAATGCAGCTATGAAAGCAGCAAGCAACGAAAGTTTCGGTTATAATGTAGACGAGATCGTTAGCACTGATATTATCGGTAGCACATTTGGTTCTCTATTTGATGCAACTCAAACTAAAGTATTAACTGTTGGTGATAAACAATTGGTTAAAACTGTTAGCTGGTACGATAATGAAAATAGCTATGTATCTCAATTGGTACGTACTGTTCATTTCTTTGCAGGAAAAATTCAATAATAATTGATCAATGCAATCATATAAACCGCAAATAAGTTTTCTTGTTTGCGGTTTTTTTGTTGTCTATTTTAGCGTAAATTTTAAAAGAATAAAAGATAATACTTTAACCATGAGCAAATTTGCAAAACACAACTTTAAAGGACAGAAAGCCCTTATACGCGTAGATTTCAACGTTCCGTTAGATGATACATTTCATATCACTGATGATACAAGAATGACAGCCGCTATCCCAACCATCAAAAAAATATTAGCAGATGGTGGCAGCGTAATTTTAATGAGCCATTTCGGTAGACCAAAAGATGGTCCTACAGATAAATATTCATTACACCATTTAGTTCCTCATCTCTCTAAATTATTAGGAACGCCTGTTTTATTTGCTGATGATTGCATTGGCGAACAAGCCGTAAAAAAATCAGCCGCATTACAACCAGGACATGTGTTGTTATTAGAAAATCTTCGTTTCTACAAAGAAGAAGAAAAAGGCGATGAAGGCTTTGCAGAAAAATTAAGCAAACTAGGTGATGTATATGTGAACGATGCGTTTGGTACAGCACACAGAGCTCATGCCTCAACAGCTGTTATCGCAAAGTTCTTCCCTGCAGATAAAAAAATGTTTGGTTTGTTGATGGAAGGTGAAGTAACAAGTGCAGAAAAAGTTTTGCATGGTGCAGAAAGTCCTTTCACTGCAATCATAGGTGGTGCAAAGGTTTCAGACAAAATATTGATTATCGAAAATTTATTGCAAAGAGCTAATAACATTATCATCGGTGGTGGTATGGCATACACTTTCTTAAAAGCGCAAGGCAATGAAATAGGAAGCAGCTTATGCGAATTAGATAAGTTAGATCTTGCCAACGATATCTTAGCGAAAGCAAAAGCAAAAGGCGTAAAGATCTGGTTGCCGGAAGATAGCGTTGTTGCTGATAAATTTGCAGCAGATGCCAACACTAAAATAGTTGACAACAACAATATCGAAAAAGGCTGGATGGGATTAGATATAGGCACTAAAGCAGTAACAGCTTTTAGTGATGTGATCAAAAACAGTAAAACTATTTTATGGAACGGCCCGATGGGTGTTTTTGAAATGGAAAAATTCCAGAACGGCACTAAATCAATTGCATTGTCCGTAGCTGCAGCAACTGCTAAAGGGGCATTCAGTCTTGTTGGCGGTGGTGATAGCGTAGCAGCTGTTAACCAGTTTCATTTAGCTGATAAAGTTAGCTATGTATCAACCGGCGGTGGTGCTATGCTAGAATATTTTGAAGGCAAAACATTACCTGGTATTGCAGCACTTAAGTAAAGTGTTTCTTACAAGATTATAGAGACTATGGTAGTTTTAAAAACTACCGTAGTCTAAGCTTCTATATTATTTTTACATAAAATGTCACAGAAAAACTGTGACATTTTTATTTGGCGCTATTTGAGATAGGCAATTTTGTCAGGATTACTTGGTAATTGGAGCAAGGCACTTTATTTGATACTAGTAAAAGCATTATATTTAATCTTATAAACAATACATACAATGAAAAATCCAGTATTATGGGTCGTTTTAGGCCTTTTAGTAATCATCTTATTTTGGGGTTGCAATGGTTATAACGGATTAGTTAGCCAGGATCAAAACGTGAAAAAAGCATGGAATGATGTACAAGCAGAATATCAAAACCGTTCTGACCTTGTTGGCAATTTAGTAAATACCGTAAAAGGCGCTGCAAATTTCGAACAAAAAACATTGACAGATGTTGTTGAGGCAAGAGCAAAAGCAACAAGTGTAAATATCGATGCTAATAATCTTACGCCAGATAAAGTAGCTCAATTTCAGGCTGCACAAGGACAATTAAGCGGTTCATTAAGTCGCTTGTTAGCAACAGTAGAAAACTATCCTACATTAAAAGCAACTGACAATTTCAAACAGTTACAAAGCTCATTAGAAAGTATAGAAAATAATATTAAGACTTCCAGAAAAGCGTTTAACGATGCCGTGCTTAGTTATAATGTTCAGGTAAGATCTTTCCCTACTAATATTATAGCAGGTTTTGCTGGCTATCATGAAAAAGAAGGATTCAAAGCAGATGAAGGTGCGGAAAAAGCTCCTACAGTTAATTTCTAATCTTACATAACGATGAAGAAAAGTTATATAATTGTAGCGATCGTAATTCTTGTAGCAGGATGGTTTATTATAACCTATAACTCACTTGTAAAAAAAGATGAGAAGGTGAAGAATAAATGGAGCGAAGTACAGAATGCTTATCAAAGAAGAATGGATCTAATTCCCAGTCTTGTAAATGTTGTGAAAGGATCAACAAACTATGAACAAACTACATTGGTAGAAGTTACAGAAGCAAGGTCAAAAGCTGCGTCTATTAATGTAACTGGCATTAATGCTGATTCATACAATCAACAAGCTGCGGCACAGGATGCCCTGGCTGCTTCTTCAAACAAGTTGCTAGTTACTATTGAAAAATATCCCGAGCTTAAAAGCACGGATGCATTCAAAGGCTTGCAGGTACAATTAGAAGGAACAGAAAGAAGAATAAAGTTTGCGCGAAAAGATTTTAATGCGGCTATTGCAGATTATACAAATAGTGTACAACATATTCCTTCAAGTATAGTGGCTGCTATCATGGGCTTTCAACCAAAAGATGGTTTTCAGGCTGATACTGGTACTGATAAATCTGTAGAAATAAAATTTTAATAATTAACTATGGGACTATTTCCTCTTTTTAAAAAGAAAGCTTTTTTTTCTGATGCTGAACAGAAAGTCATAGTGGATGCCATTACAGCAGCGGAAAAAGAAACCAGCGGAGAAGTAAGAATTTTTGTTGAAAGCAAAAATGCTTTTGTTGATCCGTTGGATAGAGCTAAAGAAATATTCGACAAATTACACATGCAAAAAACAAAGCACCGCAATGCGGTGCTTTTATATATTGCTACAGATCATAAGCAACTGGCGCTTTTGGGTGATGAAGGTATTTACACCGCATTAGGAAAAAGCTATTGGG
>Ga0206871_10073_pt1 | contig 25530 bp, 20 predicted proteins | sample Alteio_BWOrgCont_33_FD_152627 | JGI IMG/M metagenome (GOLD analysis project Ga0206871, IMG submission 152627) | Enriched cells from forest soil in Barre Woods Harvard Forest LTER site, Petersham, Massachusetts, United States -... | ecosystem: Environmental > Terrestrial > Soil > Temperate forest >...
CAGGTTGGATTTGTCCACGAGTTGAGCTGGGAAGATATCAAGACCATGCTCGACAACGCGATCACGATTAAGCCGCGACGGCAGATGTCGGTGCAATTCTCCGGCGGCGAGCCGACTTTGTCGCCATACTTCTTGGATGCCGTGCGCTACGCCCGCAAGGTTGGATATAACAGCGTGCAAGCTGCGACCAACGGAATTGAGTTCGCAAAGAGTTTAGAGTTCGCGCAGCAAGCTGCTGAAGCCGGCATGCGTTATGCGTATCTGCAATTTGACGGAATCGGAAACGCGGCGAATGCACACAGGAAAGTCGGCAACCTGTTTGATGTGAAGTTGAAGGCGATCGAGAACCTGCACACCGCGGGAGTGGAAATTGTTCCGGTAGTCACGATCGTAAATGGAATTAATAACGAGCAGGTTGGAAGAATTATTAAGTTCGCGCTGGATAATCCGAAGCGAATCGGATTCTTGTCCTTCCAGCCGGTTAGTTTCACCGGCCGCGACGAAGCTGTCACCGACGACCGCCGCGAAGCCCAACGTTATACGCTGTCTCACCTGGCTCACGACGTAAAGAATCAAACCGGGCTGGGAGAGCCTTCGCGAGATTGGTTCCCCATTTCCTTCATGGGAACCTTCAGCGATTGGGCCGACCTGATGCACGTTGACGACCTCAAGAACGACTGGGGCCAGCTCTCTTGTGGATGCCATCCGAATTGCGGGACGGGGATGGCTGTGATGATTGACAAGGAGACTAAGGAGGCGGTTCCGGTTACGGCCTTCTTGAAGGGCGATCAGCTGGCTAAGGATATTCAGAAGGTCAATGATGCGGCGCGCGGGAAGTTTCTTACGATCGTGGGGATGGCTTTGTGTTTGATGAAGAACTACGATCCGTTCCAGTCGCCGACGCATTTCAAGTTGATGGATTTGTTGAAGAAGTTCGATAAAAACTTCAATGCGACCGGGAAGAACTACGGGAAGGTTGGTCCGGACCGGACGATTGACGACGTGATGAAGCGGCGGCAGGACCGATGGAATTTCCTGTTCATCGCGGGGATGTGGTTTCAGGATCTGTTCAACTACGATTTCCGGCGGACCGAGCAGTGCATTATTCCGTATGCCACGCAGGAAGGCGAGATTTCATTCTGCGCTTACAACACCGGCGTGGGATGGCGAAACATTATCGAGAAGATGCACATGACGGCTACGCTTACCAAGTGGTATGAGGAGCATGGACGGCATGAAATCTTTGCGGGCGGCAAGAACGTGAAGATGGAATCGTCGGCACACTCTCTGCTGCTTAAAGACGAGTTGGTGACCAACGAAGAGCAGCATGATCTGGATAAGCTGGGCATTGCCAAGAACTCCGGCGAAGAAAAGAAGCGGGCGCGGGATGCGAAGCAGGCAGCTGCAGGCGTTGGGCTTCAGGCTTCAGAAAAGAAAGACGGGCGGGGACCGCAGAAAGACGATGCGGCTTACAACGCGCGTATGGCTGCTCTCTATCGCGAAGTCGTGTTGCAGGAGAAACCGGTGGTCTCGGAGAGTGGGTTTATTCCGCTGGGGGCTTTGACGGCGTCCAAGCCGAAGGTGGAAGTGGGTGAGCCGGTACTCGGGGATTAGGTTCGGGAGGGTCGTTCTCGTCGCTCGAAGGAATATCGAAGGCCGCCAAAGTTGGCGGCCTTTTGTTTTCGGAGTGAGGCAGGCCCCTGAAGCGAGATTGCCGATTGGGCGCCGAGGAGAAATATGTAATCCTTCTACGATACTTCTTAAGCTTCGTCCTTTGGGCGCTATTGTTTACAATAGAGTGTTTGTCCACAATTTAGGGAATAGACTGACACCCATGGGTGTTGAGGGCGAATCGCGGTTTTGAATCCTTCGAATCACAATTCGGGCGACGGGGGCCGGGTGTACTGGCGGGTGGAGGGTAGCCTGCTCGAGCTGACTACCGTGCGTCCGATTGCATTCTTTACCTGGAACGGGCAGACCTTTATTGAACGCTGGATGCGGCGGGGGTTGGTTTTGGTGATGGCGGTGCTGCGTCCTTTCTTATATGCGGCAAACCGGGTGTTTGCCACGCGGGTGGTTCACACGGTGCTGCGCGGAGTCAGCCGCGACCGATTAGATCTGCTGGGCGAGGAATATTTCCAGTACAAGTTGAAGCCGCAGTTGAAACTTGAAGGAGTGCGGGAGCTCAAGGGGTTGATCGATTCGGGCGCTGATGTGGTGCTGGTCAGCCAGGGACTGGATCATGTGATGGGGCCGCTGGCGCGACATCTGGGAGTGAAGTGGGTGATTGCGAATCGGCTTGAGTTTCGCGATGGCATGGCCACTGGGAGGTTGCTCGATCCGGTGATCCGACCTCGCGGGGTGTTTGCGCGGATTACGGGGGCGGGGCCGGATGGAAGGCGGGCTCCGAATCAATTGGCTCGAGATCTGGGTTTGGGCTCTGATGAACGAGGGGTTGAGGCCTTGCAGTCGGCGGTGATTCCGGCGCAACGGCGGTTGCCAGTGCTGGAGCATCCTATTGTTCACTTCGACGGCGGCCGGCTGGCGGGGCCGCTTTCGGTTCGATTGGCGCTGGCTGGGAAACAGGTGATGCTGATTGGAGTGACTGGCTTCATCGGGAAGGTTTGGCTGGTCAACCTGCTGATGGATCTGCCGGAAATCGGGCGCATTTATTTGCTGATCCGGCGGCAGAAGTCGAATCCGGCGCAAGGGCGGTTTGAAAAATTGGTGGAAGAATCGCCGGTGTTCGATCCCTTGTACAAGCGCTACGGCGCGGGGTTGGCGCGATTCCTGCGCGAGCGAGTGGAAATTGTCGAAGGCGATGTGTCGACGCCGGGTCTTGGTTTAGTGCCGGATGTGTCTCAAGCTTTACGCAGGAATCTGGACCTCGTCGTTAACAGTTCGGGTTTGACGGATTTCAATCCTGATCTGCGCGATGCTTTGCTGACCAACGTGGATGCGGCGGTGAGCGTGGCCGAGTTTGTTCGCAAGTCCGATCATGCCGGGTTGTTGCACCTTTCGACGTGCTACGTGGCGGGAACGCGGGATGGTCGAGTCGGAGAAACCCTGCGGCCGAATTACACTCCGGCGGGAGTGGCGAATTTCGATGCTGACGCGGAGTGGCGCTCGCTGCACGAATTGGTGAAGCAGGCAGCGGTGAAGGCAGAGAGTGCTGAGGTTACGGAGGAATTGCGGCGGCAGGCGTTGCAGAGAGAGCACGCGTCCAAAGATTTGAAGGGTGCAGCGCTGGAAAATCAGATTCGCAAGAACCGGGTGCGCTGGCTGCGAAACTATTTGACTGAGGCAGGGAAGAAGCGCGCCAACGAGTTGGGCTGGCCGAACACGTACACGCTGACCAAAAGCCTGGCGGAGTCGTTGATCCATAAGTATGGCGCGGGTCTACCGATTGCGATGGTTCGTCCGGCGATTGTGGAAACTTCGGTGGAGAAGCCATTTCTCGGCTGGAATGAAGGCATCAATACTTCTGCGGCTCTCTCGTATTTGCTGGGGACTTATTTCCGGCAGTTGCCATCGAACGAACGCAAGCGTTTGGACGTGATTCCGGTGGACTCGGTGTGTCGCGGGATGACGTTGATTGCGGCTGCGATCGTGGAACGGCGAAACGCGCAGATTTATCAATTGGCAACTTCGGTGACAAATCCGTGCGATATGCGGCGGTCGATTGAGCTGACTTCTTTGGCGCACCGCAAACATTATCGCGCGCTGGAAGGTATGGAGAGTTGGTTGCGATTGCGCTTCGATGCGATCCCAGTTTCGAAGCAGCGCTACGAGCGCATGTCGGCGCCGGCGCAGAAGGCGATCATTAAGTCCATTCAGCGCATTGTTTCGCCGCTGCCTTTACGCAAGGCGCCACTGGCGCGGGCGGAACGCAATCTGGAGAAAGTTGAAAAGCTGATTGAACTGTTCGAGCCCTTTATTCTTCTGAACGAGCATGATTTCGTGGCGGAGAATGTGGAAAAGCTGGCTCATGCGCTGGTGCCGGAAGAGCGGGCGAACTTTGGCTACGATACGCGGAGCATCGACTGGTGGGAGTACTGGATCAACATTCATATTCCGGCGCTGCGGCGATGGACTTATCCGTTGATTGAGGGGCGTCCTCTGGAAGCGCGGCCGTCGCGGAGTTTCCAACTGGCGGAGTCCGAGAGCAACGGAGAAGCCATTAAGACGGGTACAAACGGGGCAACGTGGCGATATTCCTGACCGGGCCCACCGGATACATCGGCGGGCACGTCGCCGCCAATCTGCTGGAAGAGCACGGGGCTTCGCTGAACGTGCTGGTGCGAGCGCGTGATCCGCATGAAGCGGAGCTGCGTTTGTGGCATGCTCTGCAACTGCACTTGGACTTCCCGCGCTTCTACGAATATCTGCAGACGCGCATACGGATCTTTCGCGGGGATTTGACTGCGCCGCAATTTGGATTGGCGCGCGACGATTACGATCGCTTGATTCACACGACTGATTCGGTCATTCATTGTGCGGCGTCGTTGAATCGGAAATCCGAGAAAAGTTGTCTGAATGTGAACCTGCGGGGGACGCTCGAAGTGCTGCAGCTTGCCATGCAGGTGCATCACTATCACGGGCTTCGCCGGTTCAGCCACGTGAGCACCGTGGCCGTGGCGGGAAAGCGCAAGAACGAAGTGGTCACGGAGGACAAGTCGATCGATTGGGAGCGGTCGGATTATGATCCGTATGCGCGGACCAAGAAGTTCTGCGAACACATGATCCGGCAATTGCTGCCCGAAGTGCCGATTACGATTTTCCGGCCGAGCATCGTGCTGGGCGACAGCCGGCGGGCGGAGACTACGCAGTTCGATATGGTAAGGGCATTCGTTTTCCTGGCGGGTTTGCCGGTGCTTCCGTTTCGTCCCAATGACAAAATCGATATCGTGAATGTGGATTTTGTGGCGGACGCGATCGCGAGGCTGCATCAGAAAGACAATCCGCAGTACGACACTTATCATCTTTCGTCAGGACGGGAGTCGCAGACGTTTCGTGAATTGACCACCGCGCTGGCAGCTTCGCAACAAAAACGTGCGCCCGTGTTTGTGCCAGTGCTGGAGCGGCCTTTCTCCGGAACCGTAAATACCTTGGCGAATCGTTCAGGCGCGATCGCTCATGGGGCGTCGCTGATGAAAGTGTTCATGCCATACCTGGTCTGGAATACGGTGTTCGACAACACGCGCGTGACTTCTGAGTTGGGCCGCAGGCCGGTGCCGTTCTCGCAATATAGCTATCCTTTGTTGAAGTTCAGCAGGGAGACTAACTTTTCGTACCCGTATCAGGATTGGCCGGCCAAGATCGGAGGGTCCGCGGCATGATGGACTTGGTGCTCGAAGCCTGGGTCAGCGCCCTGATTGAGAAGTCAAAAGCTGGGTGGATGGTGGGCCAAGGGAAGCCGTGGCGGCCGGGAGAAAAGCTGAAGCTGTTGTTCGCAGGGTACAACGGGACGCGCAATATGGGATCGGACGTGCGCGTGGAGGAGATGCTGCGGCAGTTACGTTACATTCTGGGGGCGGATCGGGTCGCGTTCAGCGTGATGACGCAAGTCCCCAAGTTTTCCCAAGGATACTTCGAGAGTACAGCACAGGTGCATCTGCCGGATATTTTTCCGCCTTTCTTGTCCGACGAAGTACCGAAACATCACGGAGTGGTGGCTTGTGAAGGTTCGATGTTCAAGAGCAAGTTCGCGAACGCTCTGACCACGATGATGATTGGATCGTTGGGCATTGCGGCGGCACAGAATAAACTCTCGGTGGGCTACGGGGCTGAGGCTGGGCACATGGATCCGGTGGTCGCAAAAATGTGTGCGCGTTACTGCCAGAACTCGCTGGTGATCACGCGGAACGAAGAATCGCGAACGATTCTGCGCGAGTTGGGCGTGCCCAATGAGTTGGGCACAGATACGGCTTGGACTTTTGAGCCGCATCCCGCGGAATTTGGCAGGAAGGTGCTGCGCGAAGTGGGATGGGATGGAACCACGCCGGTACTGGTGGTGTGTCCGATCAATCCTTTTGAGTGGCCGGTGAAGGCTTCGGTGGCCAAGTTCGCGCTACACGGGTTGGTGGGAGCATATAAGGATAGCCATTACCGCTCGGTTTATTTCCACAATTCGGGGCCGGAGGCGGATCGCGCTTACGAGCATTATTTGACGGCGATCGCGAATGCGGTGGATGCGTTTCGAAAACAGCGCAAAGTGTTTGTGGTTCTGGCTGCAACCGAGCGGCTGGATGCGCGTCCGGCGGGACGAATTTCAGAAAAGCTTGGTGGCGTGCCGGTACTCAGTTCTGAAGACTACAACATGTACGAACTGGTGAGCGTGCTGCGGGCTTGCCACATGATGGCATCGTCGCGCTATCACGGGATTGTGACGTCGATGCCGGCCCTGGTGCCGTCGGCGGGAATCACGATGGATGAACGCATTCGCAATCTGATGCGCGAGCGCGGCCATCAGGATCTGTTGATGAATGTGGATGACGCTGATCTGGAGCCGAAGCTGTTGGCAGCGCTGATCAAGTTGAGTCAGGAAGGTGAGCGAATTGCTGACGGAATCGGGAGGACGGTGGTGCGAAATTTGAAAGTGATGGCGCGCATGGGTGTTTATTTCGAAGAAGAAGTGCAGAAGCGGTATCCCGAGTTTCCGACGCGCGAGGGAGAGTGGGGCTGGGAAGATTATTTGCCGCCCATGAGTACGGGGCTGCACAGTTTGGCTGAAGCCTATACCTGAAGCGCTTTGCACAGAGACACAGAGACCCAGAGGGAAGCTTGCAATTGAGTTTTCTCGATGACATTTTTGCGCGGCTCGATGCCGGGGGGGACGCCGTTGTCCTAAGGGAGCTTCGCGGCGAAATTGTGTTTCCTCAAAGCGGGCGTCAGTTGCTGCAGCGGATGGCTAGTGCGCGGGCATTTCTTGCCGCAAAGGGGCTTAGAAAAGGCGATCGATGTGCGGTGCTGGCGCAAAACAGCATCGACTGGGTTGCGATGGACTTGGCGATCATGGCGGAAGGGCTGATCGTGGTTCCTATTTACAGCCGGCTTCTGGATCCGCCCGTTGATCCGGCAGTACAAAGCGGCGCCGGCCTAGCTGAAATGATGAAGGATAGCGCACCATCCCTGATCTGCTGTGGAGATCGAATGTTGCGAGACGCCATGGTTCAGGTTTGGCCGGAGGCGCCGCCACAATATTTGTTCGAAGAGATATTCAAAGTGACAGGCGCTGACCTGACCCCACCGAAGCTCGCCGACTCTGATCCGGTCACGATTATTTACACTTCCGGCACTTCTGGCGAGGCGAAAGGGGTTGTCCTGACGGCGGGCAACGTCGGCCACATGCTGGGTTGTACTTCCGGTCGGCTGGATGCGTTGATGCAGAACAAGGCGGGCCAGGATCGCGTGTTCCATTATCTGCCGTTTTGTTTTGCGGGTTCCTGGATCATGCTGCTGACTTGTCTTTTGCGGGGAAGCCTGCTTGCCCTTAACACGGACCTGAGCAAGATTGCGAGCGATATGAGGACCGTCGCACCGGACTATTTTCTCAACGTTCCAGCGCTTCTCGAACGCATGCGCAAGGCTGTCGACGAACAGCTTTGGAAAACTGGTGGCGTGGTCCTCACCATTTACAGTCAAGCTAAAGGCGCGTGGGTGCGCAAGAAGGAAGCACGAGCAAGCTTTGCGGATTCCATACGGCTGGCGGTGGCCAAGGCCGTGGTGTTCCCGACTATTCGGAAGAAAATGATTGGTTCGCATCTGAAGGCTCTGATCTGCGGTTCGGCGCCGCTTAGCGTGGAGACGCAACTTTATTTCATGATGCTGGGGATTCCGGTGCTGCAGGTTTACGGATTGACCGAGACGACCGCGATCTGCACCATGGATGATCCGCATCGTGTCGAGCCGGGGCGGGTGGGCCCGGCAATCGACGGCGTCGAAATGAAGCTGGGCCAGAACGAGGAGATTGTGGTGCGTGGGCCGAATGTTTTTCCGGGTTATTGGAATCGTCCGCAAGAGACTGCAAGAGCGTTGCGCGACGGATGGTTTCATAGCGGCGATCAGGGCGAGGTGGACGCTGGAGGGAACTGGCGAATCGTCGGGCGCATCAAGAATCTGATTATTCTGGGTTCGGGCCACAACATTGCTCCGGAACCGATCGAAGAAGAAGTTCTGCGAAATTTGCCCGGAGCGCAGCAGGTTGTGCTGGTTGGCAACGGGCGCGGATATCTTTCGGCGGTTGTGACTGGCGACGTGACACGAGAGCGGGTGCAGGCTGCGCTCGATGCAGTGAATTCAGGCTTGCCGCATTACAAGCAAGTGCGGGCTTTCTATATTTATACTCAGCCGTTCTCGATTGAGAATGGATTACTCACGGCGAATGGGAAGTTGAAGCGGGATTTGATTGCGGCTCGATTGAAGGACGAGATCGAAGAGATGTATGGGGTGAAGCAGGCTTCATGAGTCCGGTTAAAGGCGTTCAACACTAAGAAGGTTCACAAAGGAAACCGGGCGGGGTATGGAATCATTTCGCGGGCAGGCACTCTCGTGGGAACTGAAGGACGGCGTGGTCGAGCTGGCGCTGCATCGTACGCCGTGCAACGAGATCGGCTCGCTCACGTTGGAAGAGCTTGAAAAATTTGTTACGGTCCTCGAATCTGTGAACGACGAGGCTCACGCGCTTATTGTTCATAGCGAGCTCGATGCTGGTTTTTGCGCCGGGGCGGACCTGCGGGAATTGCATTGGCGCTCGCAGCAAATGGAGCGGAAGGATGCAGCCCGGGGTGTGCGCGATTTTCTTGAGCGCATTCACCGCGTGCTGAACTTGATCGACGCTTCGCCATTGACTACCATCGCGGCGGTACACGGAGTGACTTTTGGCGGTGGGTTTGAGCTGGCGCTGGCATGCGACTTGATTATCGCCGACAAGATGGCACGATTTTGTTTCCCGGAGCTGCGGTTGGGATTGATCCCGGGCTTCGGTGGGATTCCGCGTCTGAAGCGCGATCTGGGAAATGCTGTGGTTCGCGATCTGCTGCTGACCGGACGTAGTTTTAATGCCACCAAGATGCAGCAAGTTGGATTGGTGAGCCAGATGGTGGGGGAAGGTGAGTCGCTGAGAGTGGCGCGGGCGACTGCAGCTCAGCTCGGGAAGTTTGATCGGCGCACTGCGGTTGCAGCCAAGAAGTTTATCAAGCCTATCCCGTATGAAGAGTTGCGGAAGGAAATCGATATTTTCTGCGAGCTCTTTGCTGAGCCGGCAGTGGAGGCGGGTTTGAGAAAGTTTGTGGAGAGCGAAGAGGCGCAGCCGTATTTACCTTAGTATTTCGCTAAATGCATAGGTCTTTCGCGTCGCTCAGGATGACAATCGAAGTGATTAGATTATGACCGCATCCAATCAAACGCTGGAACAAATCCTGAATCTCGCAGCCGCGCATTTCAAAGTACCGCGGGAGAAGCTTACCCCGGACGACGACTTCTTCAAGACGCTCGGCATCGACAGCTTGCAGGCCCTCGATCTGTTAACGCGGCTGGAGCATCATTTTCATATTGAGTTGCCGGACTACGAATTGCAGGGAGTCTCGGATTTCAGAACGTTGGCCGAGCGCATACAGGTTCGATTGTGATTTGGCGGGTGAAATGAAGAATTCAGGTTTCAGTTCACGGTTCTCGGTTCCCAGTCTGGCGGTGAAGGCAAACATGCTTTTCTATTCTTAATGCTCAATCTCGACCAATACACTTGTCTGGGCGAAGCTCTGCGGGATGCGCTGGATCGCTGGCCAAACGAAACTTGCCTGATCGAGGCGGACCGTGACCGCGAGAAGACACGGCTCACCTATTCTGACTTCAAAGAGGTGGCGCTGCCGCTAGCACGCGCGCTCGAGGATGCTGGATTTATTTCCGGCGATCGTGCCGCGATTATCATGACGAACCAGTCGAAGTGGCTGATTTCTGCGTACGCCGTTTTCTATCGCGGGGGCGTGCTGGTGCCGCTCGATTACAAGCTGACGGCGGCCGAGCATTTGCAGCTACTGGCGCACTCTAAGGCGAAATTCCTAATCGTTGAATATTATCTTTGGCGCGCTATCACGCAGTCGCCGGAGTTCAAAGATCACAAGCTGACGAAGGCGCTAGTCACGGAAGCGCCTCTGGGAGCCGATCTTGCGGGGGCCTATCGCTGGGAAGATTTCCGCCGTAAGGGCGATCCTGAATTTGTTTCGCGAGGGCGGGCGGATGTCGCCTGCATCGTCTATTCGTCCGGCACCGGCGGGCGGCCCAAAGGATGCGTGCTCACGCATGATAATTATCTGGAGCAGTGCAAGTCGCTGACGGCATGGTACCCATTCTGGCCAGGAGTTCGCTACCTTAGCATTCTGCCGACCAACCACGCGATTGATTTCATGGTTGGCTTCATCGGTCCGTTCGTTTGTGGCGCTTGCGTGGTGCACCTGCGCACGCTGCGGCCAGAGTTCGTGCGCGATGCTTTCGTTCGCTACAAAATTACCTACGTCGCGCTGGTTCCCATGATTCTGAAGAATCTGGAGCGAGGCCTGCGAGCCACGTTCGACGAACTGTCCGCGGGCAAACAATTCTTGCTCTATCGAATGATCGCGCTCAATAAGTCTCTTACTCGCGCACATCCCAAGGTTAGCTTGAGCCGTAAACTTCTGTCAGGGATTCATCAGGGATTCGGCGGGGAATTACGGGCGATGTTTACCGGCGGCGCCTTCGTTGAGCCTTCGACGTTGCAATTTTTCTACGATCTCGGCATTCCAGTCGCCAACGGATACGGACTTACCGAGGCCGGCACTTCCCTGACGCTGAACGACCTGAAGCCTTTTCGCGCTGACACTGTGGGCAAGCCGTTGCCAGGAGTCGAACTGCGTATTCTGAATCCCGATTCCGATGGCATCGGTGAAGTTGCGGTTCACGGCAAGACCGTGATGTCGCACTACCTGGACGATCCCGAGTTGACGGCTCAGACGATTGTGGACGGGTGGCTGGTAACAGGCGATCTCGGCCGCTTTGACGGCAATGGGCACCTGCAGCTTTTCGGGCGCAAGAAGAACATGATCGTGACCGAAGGCGGCAAGAATATTTATCCCGAGGATATTGAAAACGTTTTCGACGGGCTGCCGGTAAAAGAGTGCTGCATCTTCGCCGCAAACTATCTGTGGCCGGCAAAGAGTCTGGGTCCCGAGATGCTGGTTCTTCTGCTCCGCCTGGAGCAGAATCAGGAATTCACTGAGGCCTTAAAACAGGAGATCATTGCGCGTAACCGGCGACTGCCGGACTTTAAGCGGATTGGTGGATACCTGATGTGCGGCAAGGATTTCCCTCGCACCGCGTCCATGAAAATCAAGCGCACCGAACTGGCTGAGGATGTCCGCAAAGTGCTCGGCCGTGCGGCTGTGGTCGAATTGTGAGCAACGCGGACACTTTCCTTGCCGTGGTGAATCCGGCTGCGGGTGGAGGGCGTTGTCGCAAACTCGTTCCAAACGCACTCGACCGGTTGCGAGCCGGCGGAATCAAGCTGGAGGTGGTCGAAACGACGGGTCCTGAGCAGGGAACGCAGCTGGCACGCGAGGCCTACGGCCGCGGGTATCGCAGGTTTATCGCGGTGGGCGGCGATGGAACGTCGTATGAGATCGTCAACGGACTTTTTCCGCGCCGGGATTTTGACGAACCCGTCACGCTGGCATTTCTTCCTCTCGGAACGGGCAATTCCTTTCTACGCGAATTTACCGACCGCGGAGTGGAATACGCGATCGAGGCAATACTCGCCGGACGGTCGCAGCCATGCGACGTTTTGCGATTGCGCCACACGCAAGGAATTCTGCATTACATCAATTTACTATCGATGGGGTTTGCCGCGGATGTTGCGACTCTCCGGGCTCGCCGGTTCAGCGGGTGGGGAGAACTTGGTTATCAATCGTCCATTTTCGTTACCCTGGCTCGGTTCCGCCGGCGTCCTTTTCCTTTGCGAGTCGATGGTGAAGAAGAGATCGATCGCCGTCCCTGCCTGTTTCTGACCTTCAACAACAGCAAGTTTACCGGAGGAACTATGATGATCGCGCCCAAGGCTGAAGTGAACGATGGCCTCATCGAATTTGTGCGCTGGGGCCCCATTGGCCGCTTGGGACTGATTCGCAATCTACCTACGCTCTATGATGGAACGCACATCCATCATCCACTCGCCGAAAGGCGGGAGGCGAAGCGAATTGATTTTCATTTGGATGCTCCCGTGGATGTCATGGTCGATGGCGAGGTACTGACATTACAATGCGAGACGCTGGATGTGCTGCCATCGGCTCTACGGGTCGTGGTATAAGAATTTATCTCTATGTCACAAGAGCGCAGAAAACGGCAACAGAAGCGGGAAGGCCGAGAGCGGCCGAATCCAAACCGTACGCGTTACATAATGATTGCCATCGTGATCATCATTGCATTCGCGGCCGCATATTATTTCCTTTGGTACAAGCACACCAGCCGTCTGGACGCTTTTGCGAAATGCCTGACGGCAAAGCAGGCCAAAATGTACGGCGCCTTTTGGTGTCCGCATTGCGAAGAGCAGAAAGAAAAGTTCGGCTCGTCGTTTCAGTATGCTCCATATATTGAGTGTGGAATCAAGGGCTCGAAGTGAATCGAGCCGGTTTGCACTCAAGCCGGCATCAAACGCTTTCCGACTTGGATCTTTGCCGATGGCACGCGGGTCGAGGGCGAGCACGAGTTGGATTTCCTGGGTCAGGAAACTGGATGCAGCCTGCCATGAGCACACCCGCCCGGCGGGTCTTTCCGTTGATCGCTATTCTGGCCCTGGCCGGGATAGTCGTCTCTTCCATTTCGCTGCATCACCACTATGGCACTTCGCAAACGAACTATTGTGATTTCGGTGCGAGCTTCAATTGCGACATCGTCAATCGCAGCATTTACTCCACCGTGCTTGGAATTCCGGACGCGCTGATTGGCATCCTCGGTTATGGCTTACTGCTCACCCTGTCGACGTTTTATCGCACGAAAGCGGAAGCTCCTTTGATGCTGTTGGTGGCTTCCACGGCGGGCATGGGTTTCGCTCTCTATCTAACTTATATCGAGAAGTTCGTGCTGGCTACTTGGTGTGTTTTGTGCCTCTCGTCGCTGGCGCTGATCGTTCTGATTACTGCACTCTCGTCATTCTTGGTGGCGGCTGCTATGCGCCCAAGCTGACCGGGCTTTCTTGCTACGCTAGCACGGGTGATGACGCCCGCGCCCACAGTTCACGATGGAAGAAGTTACTCAAGCGCAAACGGTGCCGAACCCATCCGTTACTGGCGATCTTCGGGTGCACGAATTTCACAGCCGTATATTTCGCAACACGCGGATGCTGCGGGTCTGGGTGCCGCCGCGATATGATGAGATCGAGAATAGTGCTCGACACTACCCCGTGCTTTATCTGAACGATGGTCAAAACCTCTTTGACCGGGCTACGGCTTTTGCAGGTGTGGAATGGCAAGTGGACGAAACCGCCGACCGACTGATCCGGCAGGAGGTCATTCCGCCGCTGATAATCGTAGGAATCGACAATGCCCAGAATGACCGGATCAAAGAGTTCCTGCCGTACCGCTCGTTTCATCCCCCAGTGTTGCGTCCGCAAGGGAAGCGCTATCCCGACTTCTTGATGAATGAAGTCATGCCTTTTGTGTACGAGCGATATCGCATCGCCCGAGGTCCTGAAAATACGGGTTTGGGTGGGTCATCCTTGGGCGCCATGATTTCGCTCTACACGGTGGTGGAACGGCCGGGAGTGTTTGGCCGCTTACTGCTCGAAAGTCCATCGCTGTTTATTTCCAATCGAAGGATTCTGAAATACAGCCGTTCTTTTCGACAATGGCCGGAGAAAGTGTTTCTGGCGATAGGAACGCGGGAAGCGGGCCGCGACGATAAAGATAAGCAGGTGGTCGAAGATGTCCGCGAGCTCGAAAAAAGTCTATGCCGTGCGGGTCTGGACGACAGTCGCTTGCTGGTGAAAATCGCCGAGGGCGCATCTCACAACGAAGCAGAGTGGGCCAAGCGCTTCCCCGATGCGTTGAGTTTTCTGTTTGGGAAGGCTGACGTTTGAGTCGGACTGTCGAGGCATGGAGTGGTTTGGAATCGAGGTGATAACATCCGCAGCCGTGAGAGAGTTTACCTTGTCATCATTAGCGTCGTCCTGCTTGAAATTGCGGCGACTTTGACTCTGGTTCCCCTTACCAACAGGGAGAGAGTCGCGAGTACTGACTTTGTAAACTTCTACGTCGGAGCGTCGATCGTTCATGCTGGCCATGGCGCCGAGCTCTATCGACGCGAGGTTCAGGACGCGGCGTTCAAGTCGATTCTGGGGCATACATCAACTCAATATTTTCTGCACCCGGCCTTCGAGGCCGCCCTGTTCACTCCGATGACCCGGCTGAGCCTGGAGCGGGGCTTTATCCTGTGGAGCTTGATCAACGTGGGTCTGCTGGGAATATTGCCTCTGATTCTGATGTATTGCATCCCGCTGGTTGGGGCGCGGCCATATCTTGGCCAGCTTGGATTTTGTTTTCTGCCAGCCCTGGTTGCGATGATCTTAGGACAAGATTCCGCGCTGCTGTTATTTGTGATTAGTTCATCGTACCTTCTAATCCAAAAGGAAAAGGAAGTAACCGCGGGATTGGTGCTATCGCTGGCAACGATAAAGTTTCAATATGTCCTGATTCTAGTGCCCCTGTTACTCCTGTCGCGCAAAATGCGAGTCGGAGCGGGCTTCGGTCTTGGTTGCGCATTTTTGGGGGTTGTCGTTTCACTGATTACGGGGCCGGGCGGATTGATGGAGTACTTCGGATTCGTGCGTAGTTTTGAAGCGCATTCGGGCTATGGTGGTCTGAATCCAACCTTGATGGTGAACGTCCGCGGTTTTTTGGCGGGGATTCGGGAGACGGCACATTCCTCCTTCTTTGTAGTTGCGGGTGGAATTGCTCTATTTGGGCTGGGAGCAAGTGCATCGCGGATGGCTCGCGATACGTCAAGGTTCGGCCTGACATTTGCACTCTATGTAACTATCGCCCTTGCCGCAGCACCATACGCCCATTTTCCTGACATGACGATTCTTCTGCTGCCGCTGCTGCTTGCCCTGGACTACGTTGCCACGGTGGGAATGAACTCGTTTCTACGAAAACTGATTTGCCTATGTTGCGTGCTGATGTTCGCAGGTCCTTTTCTTTTGCTGGTTTTGGGCGGCTATTACTGGTGGAACAGCCGCATCTATCTGGTGTTTCCGATGATTGTACTTTTCAGCGTGGCGCTGGCGAGTGAGTTGTATTCTCAGAAAATGCCGGGACGAGTGTCCATGTTTCCGAAGGAAGGCTTAAGTTGACGGCTGCATGCCCATAATCATCGACTGGCCTTATGGAAGGATTGTAGTTTGCACGGACTGCTACAATGCCCTTCACTGATGCGGGGTGCGCGCTTTTTCCGGGTCCTTACCGCGGCGGTGAAATCGCCACTCGTGGTGTTTTTGGTGGCGCTGATTGCGCGGGTATGGGTTTTGCGGCAACTCTTGCCCGCAAAAACGTGGCCTGACTTTTACGAACACAACGAATTTGCCCGAATTGCTTGGGCTATCGTTTCAGGGTTTGGCTACAGCTCTCCGTGGGCCAATACTCCGCTGGCGCCAACGGCTGTGGAGCCTCCCGTGTACTCCTATCTTCTTGCCGGGATTTTCAAGCTGACCGGAGCTTATAGCTATGCCTCCCTTTGGATCGCAGTTGGATTGAACGCAGTGTTGTCTGCGGTCACCGCAGTGATTATTCTCCATATCGGTAAGCGGGATTTCGGCGCTCTCGCCGGAATTCTGGCGGCGTGGGTCTGGTCCTGCTGGTTGTATGAAGCTGCAGTGTCGGTACGCCTCTGGGAAAGCAGTCTTTCAGCACTGTTCCTGGCGACTGCACTGTTCTTGCTTCCTCAGGTGGCAGAGTCGCTCCGTTGGCCACGCTGGGTAATATTTGGAGGCCTTGGCGGTGTGGCCGGTCTTACCAATACGACTCTGTTGTCTCTCTTTCCGTTCTTCTGGCTGTGGCTCTGGCTCGCCTGCCGTCGTCGCGGCCGCTCGCCGGGTAAGCTGCTGCTGGCTTCTATCGCGGTTTGTATACTGACGTTGTTACCTTGGACGATCCGCAATTACGAAACCTTCCACCGCCTGATCCCGATGCGCGACAATTTTGGCCTCGAGTTGTGGATTGGTAACCATGAAGGAGCGATGCAGGCGCACCAATTCCCGCCTGACTTTCCCCTGATCGATCCGACGGAATACACCCGTTTGGGTGAACTCCCCTTTATGGAGGCCAAGGGGCAGGCCGGGCTGCACTTCATCGGGAAGCATCCGGCGGAGTTCTTGTTGTTATCCGCCCGGCGCGGCTTTAAGTATTGGACAGATCCTGACGAATTCGTTTGGCTGCCGTTAAGCTTGATGGCTTGGCTCGGAGCGGCGGCAGCATTGTCGCACAAAGGGTTGGATGCGTTACCTTATGCGCTGGTTCTGTTGGTTTTTCCCACGGTCTATTACATCACTCACACATTCAGCAGTTATCGGCATCCCATTGAGCCCGCAATGTTCTTGCTGGCGGCGTACGCGCTGGTGACCGCGCTGGAAAAACTGAACGCACAGTTACTTCATAAGCGACAGGGCGCCAACGCCGGAGCGTAACTGGAGTTCCGCGATCAACGCGGCATGGTCACGGATAGAGAGACAGCTTAGGCGGGGACTCGTCAGGCTCGAAGAGCCACACATGGCGACCCTTGTAATACAGCAGAAGCTCGCGGTTATCGGATTCGCCCATGTCGCGTGCCCAGACAACCTTCGCCGCGTCGATGTCGGCCGCGTTGTAGACGTATTCGTCGTCGGGGAGGTGGTCCTTTCCATAGCGCACAAGCACCAGTTGGTTCTCCGGCAGGTGCTCAAGGGAACGAAGCAGGGCTGCGCGGGTCTGGTTACCTCGCGGATAGGCAGGTTCAATTTGTGCGTGGGCTATGACAGCGGTTACGCGCAAGATCACCATGGCGCACGCAATCAAAGGAATAGCTCGAAGCAATGAGATGCCAACGGGCTTTCCTTTCCATGTCCAGAATCGCAGATGACGCATGCACTGCAGCAGGATCAGATACAACAGGCCAACGGCGGGCGCGAAATAGTGCGGCCGATACCAGATCTCAATCGCGAGCCCCAAAAGAAACACTGTGCTAGCAAACAGGGGGAAACGCATCCTGCGATCGCGTACGATCCAGGGAAAGGCAACCAGCGGAATGGTCAAGACGGGCCCTAGAAAAGAACGCCATGACCACGAAAGCTTGACTGCTGCGTGGTCGATGAAACCGGTCAAGGTACGATTCTCGGTGTAGTACTGGAATTCCTTCTCGTAGAAATCACGCATAACCGCATGGTGATACTCAGGCTCGGTTCGAGGCTTTTGCCAGATGAAGTATGACGCTGCGGAATATGTTTTGCGATTTACCTGGTAGGCCAACCGAAAGGGACTGCCGGTTACGCGGTAGTTGTAGTAGCAGGATGCCAGTGCCGCCATGACGAGAACCACAGTAATCGGTGCGACCAGGCGGGTTAGTGTGATGGAAAGCGGAGGGCGTCCCGGCCCAACGAACCAGACCAGCATAGCCACAGCGACCGTCAGACTGAGTATGAATCCCTCGTAGGGGCGGCTGTTCGCAAGGATAGCCAAGCCCAGCCCCATCCAAAGCGCGTCTCGCACCCGCGGGTGCCGTTGTAATCGTGGGAGTGCTCCGAGCACAAGCGCTCCTCCCAACGCTACGACCGATGCGCACCAGTAACCGTTCATCCAGTAGCCGAAGATGCCCAGCCGCAACACTGCCAACACGCCGCCGAACAGAGCCCACGACGGAGGCAGCCAGCCCTGCAGCATCCAGCACAGCGCGCTGCACATTGCTGCGGTGATAAGCCATTGACCGATCCAGGGATGTCCCAGCAGTTGACCCGCAGCCAGCACCAGACCTTGCGCCGGCGGGTACATCGACATGTAGGTCGGGCGTTGGATGACGTGGAAGGTTTCGAAATGGACCCACATGGGATGAGTGGGATTGGTCAGGCGTCCGTGGGAGAAGGTGTCGGCGGCCAACAAGTAACTGAACTCGTCATGCGCGCGAGGCGCAGGAATGCCGAGCACCGGGATCAGCGCCCCGCGAATCGCGAGAACCAGGACTCCCACGACCACAATCGATAAAGTTTTTCTGCGCGCTAGCCTGCCGAACCACTGCTCGACGTGGCGAAAGGATGATGGTCTCGCGGGGCGTTGCCTGAAAATCATGGCGGCGAGCGCCAGAACCAGAATCATCTCGATAATATCGAGAGCCCACAGCGCCAGCTCTTTGGACACCTCAGACATGGTCAGCGGATTTTCAATTGGCGACAGGCGATTGTCAATGGCGCGATGCTAAAGATAAAGTCGCAGCAAACTCAAAAAGCCGCATTGGATATACTTCATTGGCTCGTAAATTTGTTCTTGATGCGACGAAAAAGACCGCAATGAAGAAATTCATCCAAACTTTGACTTGGTTTGGCGTTGCTGTTCTTGGCGCGCTGGCGCTGGGCACGATTGCGTTGCACCGCGGCGAGCAGATCAATGCCATGTGGCTTGTCGTCGCGGCTTTTTGTGCATACGCGTTAGGCTACCGCTTTTACAGCAGATTTATTTCCGCGAAAGTGCTCGCGCTCGATGCGCGGCGAGCCACTCCCGCCGAGCGACTGGAGGATGGCCGCGATTTCGTTCCCACCAATAAGTGGGTGCTCTTTGGCCATCATTTTGCCGCTATCGCTGGACCGGGGCCGCTGGTGGGACCTGTTCTCGCGGCGCAGTTTGGATATCTTCCGGGAACGCTCTGGATATTAATCGGCGCTGTGTTTGGCGGGTGCGTGCAGGATTTTGTCATTCTGCTTTTTTCGGTGCGGCGAGATGGAAAGTCGCTGACCGAAATGGCCCGTGAGGAAATCGGCATCGTAGGCGGGTTTGTGGCCTACGCAGCGGTTATCAGCATCATCGTGATTCTGCTCGGTGCTGGTGCGTTGATCGTGGTGAACGCTTTGAAGGCGAGTCCCTGGGGCGTGTTCACGATTGCCATGACCATTCCTATCGCGGTGTTCATGGGTTTTTATCTGCGCCACTTGCGTCCCGGCAAAGTGCTGGAAGTTTCGTTTCTGGGATTCATTTTCGTCATGCTTGCGATCTGGGGCGGACAGTGGGTCTCGCAGACTCCGGCGGTCGCTCCGTGGTTTACCCTGACCGCGCCAACGCTTGCTGTGATCATTATCATTTATGGATTTGCCGCCTCGGCATTGCCGGTTTGGTTGCTGCTTGCGCCGCGAGACTACTTGAGCACATTCGTCAAGCTGGGAACGATTGGATTGTTGGCGTTGGGAATCGTCGCGCTGCATCCCACGCTGCAGATGCCGCCCCTGACAAGGTTTGTCGACGGATCCGGACCAATCTTCGCAGGCAAGATCTTTCCTTTCGCGTTCATCACCATCGCTTGCGGCGCCATCAGCGGATTCCATTCTTTGATCTCGAGCGGTACGACCCCGAAGTTGATTCGGCGCGAACTGGAAACTCGCATAGTGGGTTATGGGGCGATGATGTGCGAATCCATGGTGGCAATTCTGGCAACGATTGCCGCATGCGTACTTTCGCCGGGAACTTATTTCGCGATCAATAGTCCGGCTGGAATCGTGGGCCAGTCGCCCGAAGCGGCGACTGCAACCATCAGCGGATGGGGATTCCCGGTTACGGCCGCCGGGATGCATGCGCTGGCGCAGGCCGTGGGTGAGCAGACTTTGTTCAATCGCACTGGAGGCGCTCCAGCTTTTGCGGTAGGGATGGCCCACATTTTTTCCAGCAGCTTGGGCGGACCAGCTGTGATGGCTATCTGGTATCACTTCGCGATTATGTTTGAGGCTTTGTTTATTCTTACCGTTCTCGATGCCGGCACACGTGTCGGCCGCTTCATGGTGCAGGATGCCCTCAGCCATGTTTGGAAGCCGCTCGGCCGTACGGGTTGGTATCCGTCGATTCTGGCTACCAGCGCGTTAATCGTGGCGGCGTGGGGATCGTTCTTGTGGCAAGGGGTAAAAGACCCTCTGGGCGGAATCAATTCGCTGTGGCCGCTGTTTGGGATATGCAATCAACTGTTGGCGACTGTGGCGCTTTGCGTGGCCACGACCATCATCGTCAAGATGGGCAAAGCAAAGTATTCGCCAGTGACTCTTGCGCCGCTCGTCTGGTTGGTTGCGGTGACGTTTACGGCATCGTGGCACAAGGTTTTCGATCCCAATCCGCGCATCGGTTTTCTGGCGCATGCGCGGCAACTCGCTGCTTCAGCCGCGCCCAGTCATGAAATTTCGCGACTGATCTTCAATGACCGGCTGGACGCTGCGGTCGCGGGAGCGTTGGTTTGCATGGTTGCGCTCATTTTGCTGGAATCGATTTCCTTGTGGGTGAGCGTGATCTCGGGCCGAATGCAGGTGAGAGTCAGGGAAGCGCCGTTTGTGGCGACACGTTTCGCCACGGAGGAGCAGGGATGATGCAACTACGGAAAATCACCACCACTCTAATGGCGACTCTTCGCGAGATTTTCGACGAGTCTGCTTACGTGCGATTTCTTTCGCGGAATCAAATAAGTTCTTCCTCAAGAGCGTATGCGGCGTTCCTGCGCGAGCAAGAGAATGCGAAAGCTCGTCGCCCGAAATGCTGCTGACTTTGACGTTACGGCACTTCCTCGAATAGCCTGTACATTCCTCGATGAGCAGCGAGCCAGCCATTTCGGTGCGGGAGTTGCGCAAAGCCTACGGTCCCGTCGAGGCTGTGCGTGGCCTCGATTTCGAAATCCAGACTGGGGAAGTCTTTGGCCTGCTCGGACCGAATGGCGCAGGAAAAACTACGACGGTGGAGATCCTGGAAGGCTTGCGTCCTCGCAGTGGAGGGCAGGTTTCGGTGTTGGGTTTTGACCCGGAAAAACAGAAACAGCAACTTAAGGATCGCATCGGCGTTTGTCTGCAAGCCACGAATTTGCCGGATAAGATTCGCGTTCGCGAAGCCCTTCACGTTTTCTCGTCGTTTTACAGCCGCAATGTTGACGCGAATCAAATCCTGAAGCGGCTTCAGCTCGAAGACAAGCGCGATGCGTTCTATAGCACGCTCTCGGGCGGGCAGAAACAGCGCCTGGCTTTGGCGCTCGCATTGGTCAACGATCCTGCGCTGTTGTTTCTCGACGAACCCACGACCGGCCTCGATCCACAGGTTCGGGCGGAGATTCACGGGTTGCTCGAACAACTTCGTGATGAGAAACGCACCATTCTGCTGACCACGCATTACATCGAGGAGGCGGAGCGTCTTTGTGATCGGGTCGCGATTATCGATCAAGGGCGCATCATCGCGATGGACACTCCGCGCAAGCTGCAGCAGCAGAGCCGCGCGGCTTCGACCATCGTGGTGACGTGCGACAAGCCCATTCCGGCCCAGCATCCAGTGTGGGTCGAGTCGATCGAGAGCATTGTGGATTCGACCGGACATACGCTGACCGTGATTTCGCGGCGTCCCGCGGCCACGCTGGTGGACTTGATCAAATGGATCGACCAGAGCGGCCTTGAGCTGGTGGATGTTCATCTCAAGAAGCCTACGCTGGAAGATGTGTTCATCGAATTAACAGGTAAGCGGCTTCGCGAGTGACACGGAAGACATGAAAAGTTACATCGCGCTCATCCAACTCGATCTCAAGCTCGCGCTGCGGCAGAAGTCCGTCTTGTTTTTCAATTACATGTTTCCGCTGATTTTCTTTGTGGTCTTCGCTCAGGCCATGCATGGGGATCGCGGCAACGCCATGACTCAGATCGTCACCATGGTGATCATCATCGGCGTGCTGGGCAACGGGCTGTTCGGAGCGGGGATGCGCGCGGTGCAGGAGCGCGAGTCCAACGTGCTTCGACGTTATAAAGTCACTCCGATTACTCCAGCTCCAATTCTGATTGCCGCGACCGTTGTGGGGTGGATTCTTTTCATGCCCCTGGTGCTGTTTATGTTTTGCGTGGCGCATTTCGGATACGGCATGCCATGGCCCGAGAGGATGGGATCGATTCTTTTGTTCGCGACGCTGGGCATTCTGGCTTTTCGAGCCATCGGAATGATTCTCGCGGCGGTAGCGAATTCCATGCAGGAAAGCCAGATCCTGGTTCAGTTGGTTTACCTCCCGATGCTGTTTCTGAGCGGCGCTACATTTCCGACCTCGATGTTTCCCTCATGGTTGCTCATCGTGACGCAATTCCTGCCCGCCACGTATTTAGTTTCGGGACTCGAAGGAATGATGCTGCGACAAGAAAGCCTGTTGGCGAATGGTTTTCCGGCATTTGCTCTGCTGATCACCGTGTTTGTGGGACTTTTCATTTCGTACAAACTTTTCCGCTGGGAAAAAGAAGAAAAGATTCGCGGGTCGGCCAAGCTTTGGGTGGGTGCGGTAATGTTGCCGTTCATCGTGTTGGGTCTATGGCAGGCGCACACCAAGCAGAATGTGGCGAAAACCAAGATGCTGAACCGGCAACTGGCGCGGGACGAAACTTACCTGATTCGCGGGGCGCGCATTTTTGTTGGTGATGGAAAGGTGATTGAATCGGGCGCGATTTTAATTCGTGGCGGCAAGATTTCTGAGGTCTATGAAGGGGAAGGACCGGACCCGAGAACAGTGAAAGCCACGCCCATTGAGGCCGCCGGCAAAACGGTTCTGCCCGGGCTAATTGATGTCCACGTGCACCTTGTAGCCCCCGGTGGTTTCTATTCGGACATGAGCCATTACAGCCCGGAACCCCACATGCTCCGCAATCTGGCGGCTTACCTCTACAGTGGCGTGACTGCGGTTAGAAGCGTGGGCGACCCTTTGGACATGGTGCTCAAGGTTCGCTCAAGCGTGAATAGCGGCGAAAGGCTGGGAGCCGAACTCTTCACGTGTGGGCCACTCTTTACTGCACAAGGTGGGCACGGCACCGAATATTTCAAGGGCATGCCGGCAAATATTCGCGATCAGGCGGAAGCGCAGTTCACGCGCCTTCCCACTTCCGCCGATGAAGCGCGCCGCCAGGTCGACGAACTCAAGCGCTCGGACGTCGATTGCATCAAGGCGATACTGGAAGCGGGTGGCGGTTCCCGGGTCTTTAATCGTCTGGATAGCGCGATCTTCCAGGCCATTGCTCAGGAATCTCATGCTCAGCAATTGCCTCTGGCTGTGCATACCGGGGATTTGCGTGACGTGACGGATGCGGTGCAAGCTGGCGCAAGCTCCATCGAGCACGGCTCGTTTCGCGAGGCAATACCGGATGCCTTGTTTCAGGAAATGGCCAGGAAGAAAATCTCTTATGATCCGACGCTGAGCGTGGGCGAGGCGTTTCGAGACTTTGCGGCTGGCAGTACCGATCTGCTAAAGCGCTCGCTGGTGCAGCAAGTAGGGCCTACGGACCTGATCGAGAATACCGAGAAGGAAATGGCGTCCAAGGACGTCGAGCCAATCCGCGAAGGCATCGCGCAGTTTCCCTTCAACTTGGAAATGGGGACGCAGAACCTACTGCGGGCATATAAGAATGGTGCCATGCTCGTGACCGGCAGTGACGCGGGCAACTTCCTCATACTCCACGGTCCCACGGTGCAACACGAACTTGCACTGTGGGTGAGAGCGGGAATTCCTCCCCCAGTTGCCCTTCAAGCTGCGACTTATAATGCTGCGCGTCTGCTCGGCGCGGAGAATCGCATTGGTTCGATTCGCGTTGGCAATGACGCCGATCTGCTGGTGGTCGATGGGAATCCACTCGATGACATCGGCGCGGTCGAGCGCATTTCAATTGTCTTTTTCAAGGGCGAGCAACTCGACCGGTCGGATCTGTTCAATCAGGAGTAAGCAGGGCAAGCGTCAGGAGTAAACAAAATCTTGTGCGCTGGATGCTAGACTCTGGTCGATGCGTGTTTTAGGAATCGATTGCGGTACGGAGTACACCGGCTTCGGCGTTGTCGAGCTTGGCCACGACGGCGCGCTGATTTGCCTGACCTGCGGCGATGTCAAACTCTCTCCTCGTGACTCTATGCCGGCGCGCTTGTCAACCATTTTCAACCGGCTGGGTGAGGTCATCGTCGAGCATCGGCCGGACCGGGTCGCGATCGAAGATGTTTTTTATGCATTGAATGTGAAGTCGGCGCTCAAGCTGGGACAAGTGCGTGGGGTTGCGATGCTGGCTGCATCGTCGGCAGGGCTGGAGGTCGCTGAGTATTCGCCGCTTTCCATTAAGTCCGCGGTGGTCGGCTACGGCAGGGCAGAGAAGCAGCAGGTGCAACATATGGTCACGCGGCTGCTGAACTTGGCAGAAATTCCGGAACCGCCGGACGCAGCCGACGCCCTTGCCATTGCGATTTGCCATCTGCACACGTCAGCCACGCTGGAACGCCAGCGGGCATGAGAAGGTTTCGTACGACCAGCACATTTTGGCATAATTCCTTCTGCATGTTCTTCGCTCGGTTCCGCATGGTTGCGCTTGTATACCTGATCGCGTGCTTCATGTCTTCCGCGCAGGCGCAGCAGACAGCCGTCCCTACGGTGACTTTCACGTTGGACTTTCCCGGCTCCGAACCGGATCACTACGTTGTCTCTGTATCCGAAGATGGCCGCTCATCCTACGACTCTGACGGCAAGCTCAGTCCGGACTCCGAGGGAGGGGATTCTTTTCACGCAGATTTCACCATGTCCCAGGCCGGGCGCACTCGTGTTTTCGACCTTGCCAAGCGCGCGCATTATTTCGAAGGGCAGATTGACTCCAAGAATAAGAAAGTGGCTTCCACCGGATCCAAAACGCTGACCTACAAGGACGCACAAAAAAACACGAGCGCCACTTATAACTATTCGCCGGTGCCCCCGGTTCAGGACCTGACTAATTTCTTCCAGTCACTATCGACAACCCTGGAGTTCGGCCATCGGCTGGATTATCACCTTCGCTATCAGAAGCTTGCTTTGGATGAGGAATTGAAGAACATGGAAGAAGCCTTGAACAGCGGCGGGCTTGCGGAGATTTCAGCGGTGGCTCCGGTCTTACAAAAGATTCTGGACGATCCGGCTGTGATCAAGGTAGTACGTGCCCGAGCTCAGCGTATGCTGCAGCTCGCGGATGCCAGCGGCAAGTGACCGCTCGAGAGCAGCCGAATATATCTGATGTGCGGGCAACAAAACAGCCCAAACCATGTTCTAATAGCGCAAGAGGGGCCTTTCCGGGGGTGTTCTATGTCCAGGATAAACATCAAGCTGCTGATGCAAGCGGCGGCAGCTTCTTCTCTGAATTTTCACGATTCTTTCCTTCACCGTTCCCGCCGTTGCCGATTCGCAAGTGCGCATGGTGCGATTGAGCGAGGTTCAGGGCGACGTCCAGGTCGACCGCAATACCGGACAGGGCTATGAGAAGGCTTTCCTGAACTTGCCCATCACCCAGGGTGT
>Ga0206871_10074_pt1 | contig 25502 bp, 18 predicted proteins | sample Alteio_BWOrgCont_33_FD_152627 | JGI IMG/M metagenome (GOLD analysis project Ga0206871, IMG submission 152627) | Enriched cells from forest soil in Barre Woods Harvard Forest LTER site, Petersham, Massachusetts, United States -... | ecosystem: Environmental > Terrestrial > Soil > Temperate forest >...
TTTCCCGGCATCGAGGTGAACCCGAGCGAGCTTGGTCTCGACACCGGCGTCTGAAAACGAAAGAACAATTACCTTGTTGTCGAAAGTGACGACGTTGAAGCCGTTGCCGCGCGAACCAAGATAGTAGTCGGCATTCTCTGTGGGCGTGAGCATCGCTTCGGAGCTGATGAGCACGGATTTTTTGCCTTCGATTTCGGAAGGCGGGGGGCCCGAAGGAGTTCCGAAAGCAGGGTCTATACGAGTTGCGAGCACGGTTGGCGGCGGTGCGCCTGGACCGAATGAAAATGCGCTGCCCATCGAGTAGGTGGACCGAACGCCGGGTTTGCCGTCAACGGTGAGAAGTGACGATGGAACCTCTGTCGCGTTCTTGGTCAGGAACTGTGTGCCCTCCACAAAGTTTATTTTTGCGGTGGGAAATTCGGTCTTGAGTCCGTCGAGAACGGAAACGGCGTGCGAGGGCGCGCTGCTGTAGTTGCCCATCAAGACTTTGGTTTGATTGGCGAGTGGGCCGACAACCGCGATTTTTAATCCGGGGCCGGGAACTTTGATGGGAAGGATGCCGTTGTTTTTGAGCAGCACCATCGATTCGTTGGCAAGTTTGCGGGCGAGGGCGCGGTGGGCGGCGCTGTCGAGAAGTTTTTCGTCGATGCGATTGTACGGAACCATGTCCGGCGGATCGAACATGCCGAGCTTGATGCGCGCGGTGTAGAGGCGCGTGACGGCTTGATCGATCTCGCTTTCTTTCAGCGCGCCGGACTTTACGGCGTCGAGATACGGCTTGTAGTCGTGGTCGTCGGAAACTTTTTCGAAAAAGTCGGCGCATTCGTTGTCCATGCCGCGCTGTAGGCTGATGGCGGATGCCTCGGCTTGCGTGGGCTTGAAGTGATGGCCGTTGAAGATGTCGATGACGGCGCCGCAGTCAGAGACGACGTAACCTTTGAATTTCCACTTATCGCGGAGCTGATCTTCGAGCAGAAACGTGCTGGCGCAGGCGGGCTCGCCGTTGATGCTGTTGTACGCGCACATGATGGAGCCGGCTTTGCCTTGCGTGATCGCGTAGCGGAAAGCGGGGAGATAGGTGTCGATCTCATCGTGCTTGCTGACGTCGACGTTGGCTTTGTGGCGCGTGGACTCGGGGCCGCTGTGGACGGCGAAATGTTTTGGCGTGGAGATGACGCGGTAGTAGCGCGGATCGTCGCCCTGCATGCCGGTTACGAACGCGGTGCCCATGCGGCCGGTAAGGAAGGGATCTTCACCGTAGGTTTCCTGGCCGCGGCCCCAGCGCGGATCGCGAAAGATGTTGATGTTGGGTGCCCAGAAGTCGAGACCTTCGAAGATGTCGCTGTGGCCAGCGCGGACGGATTGGACGTGATGTATGCGGCCTTCGGTGCCGATGGCGATGGCCATTTCATGGATGGCGGGTGCATCGAACGTTGCGGCGAGGCCGATCGGTTCGGGGAAGGATGTCGAGCCCTTGGCGGCGACGCCGTGGAGGGATTCGCTCCACCAGTCGTAGGCGGGGATGTTGAGGCGTGGGATGGCGCGGGCTTGGTTGACGAGTTGGGTGGCTTTTTCTTCAAGGGTCATGCGGTGGACGAGGTCGGCGGCGCGTTGCTCGGCGGGGAGATCGGGATTGAGGTAGGCGGGCTTTTCGGTGGAATTGGATTGAGGCAGGGTTTGCGATTGAGTTTGCGCGAAGGTCTGGCCGGAGAGCGTGAGAGTGGCAGCGATTGCGAGAGCGCACAGAGTGGTGCGGATCATGAGAGTCCCCTTAAAAAATTAAGACGTGGGCGATTCTGTCGAAACAGGAAGCGACGGCAAACGCGGCGCGCGATCGTTGGTTGAAATCGTGCTGGATACAAAAGGATTCTCGATGGCGGCACCGTCGGTGGGCGAATAGTAAGGGAGGTGGAGGGTGGTTTCAATAAGGGAAGGTAGGAATTCGTAAGGTTGGGTTGGCTGCCAAGACGCGAGGGCGGGAAAGGTTGTGAACGTGCGGACATGGGGCGCAGCATGCTGCGCCCCTACATGATCGTGCCTTGCGGATGAGTTGGGCCAAGACGCATCGACGGGCGGGGCAAGCCCCGCCCCTATAAAAGCTCGCAACGTTTTAGCGGGCTCTTGTGGTGGAGAAAAAATGACCACTACCCTTGGGGTAAGTCTTTACAGGTGTTGGGGTGCATGTTAGTCTCGTGTTCCGTACCGCCATCTTACGCGCCAGGCGGCAAGGGCCTCTGAACGAGAACCTGCCAAAGTTTTTGACGGGCGACCGCGATTCGGTCGATGTGTCCAAGTTGATCGCGCTGCGATCGACGCGAATTCCTTCCCTTCGAAAAATAAAAAGTAGTCTGGTTTGGTGTGTGCCGCTACATGCGGACTGTTGGAGCTTGAGTTCCAAAACGGTCCTGACGTGGATGTGAGTCGTACCCGGCGAGGTGCCGGGAACACCGTAACTGGAACTAACAAAAGGGGATACCTTGCTTAAGCTGCGAAAAGTGGAAATTACCGGGTTCAAGTCCTTTTGCGAGCGGACGGTGGTGACGTTTGCCGGGGTCGGCACGACGTGCATCGTGGGGCCGAATGGATGCGGCAAGTCGAACGTCGTGGACGCGATTTCATGGGTATTGGGCGAGCAGAGCCATAAATCGTTGCGCGCCGAGCGTATGGCGGACTGCATTTTTAACGGGACGGTGAAGCGGCCGCCGATGGGGCTGGCGGAAGTGACGATTACGCTGGAGGACCCGGAACTTGCTGAGGCGGCCCGGTTTGTGATCGAAGGCGCCGCGGCGGGGGCGAACGGCGAGGGCGCAGCAACGGCTGAGGCTGGCGGCGGTGTCCTCTTGTTGGAAGACGGCGAGGCGGATTCCCAAATTGGAACGCCTGCGGGCGATATTTTGGCGGGCTATGCCGACGGGCATGTCGCGGCAGAGCACGGCGATGCGGAAGGTCACGATGGCGAGATTGTGCTTGCGGAGCCGTCGTCGGAGCCGGAGTTTCTGAAAGGCAAACGCAAAAAGAAGATGGCGGACAAGCACGCGCTGACAACGAAGCCGGGCGAAGTGGTGGTCAGCCGGAGGCTTTATCGCTCGGGGCAGAGCGAGTACCTGATCAACGGGCGGGTGGGGCGGCTGCGCGACATTCAAGAGATGTTCATGGGGGTCGGACTGGGGCCGGACTCCTACGCGATCATCGAGCAGGGGCGCATCGGGCAGATTCTGTCGACAAAGCCGCTGGAACGGCGCGCGATCATCGAAGAAGCTGCCGGCGTGACGAAGTTCAAGACGAAGAAGCGGCTGGCGGAAGCGAAGCTGGAGTCGTCGAAGGTCAATCTTTCGCGCGTGAACGACATTGTGGTGGAGGTCGAGAAGCAGCTTGGGTCGCTGAAGCGGCAGGCGGCGAAGGCGCGGCGGTATGCGGAAATTCGGGACCAAATGCGCGGGATCGTGCGGCAGATGCTGGCGGGCAAGGCGCGCGAGCTGGATGCGGAGGCGGAGCGCGTCGGCAAGCGACTGGAAGAGTTGATGGCGTCGGAGAACAAGCACGCGCACGAGATCGCGACGCAAGAAGCCGAGCAGGATCAGCTGCAACAGCGGATTTACGAGCTGGACGCGACGATCAAGCAGAACCAGAACGTGCTGAACGCGACGTTGCTGGAAGTGGATCGCAGCGAGAATAAGATTACATACAACCAGCAGCGCTCGCATGAGTTGGCGGGGCGCGGCGGACAGATTGCGGCGGAGATTACGGCGGCGGCGGCGCAAATTACGGAGTGGGAGACGCGCAATTCGGCGCAGATCGAATCGGTGAATTCGCTGCGGGCGGAGTCGGCGACGCTGACGGGCAATGTGAATGGGCTGACGGTGCGCGCGCAGACGCGAGCGACGCAGATTCATGAGTCGGAAGTGCGGATCGACGCGCTCCGGCAGTGCGCTTCGGAGGCAAGCGAGAGCTTGCTGCGGCTGCATGGCGAGCAGCAGAAGGCGGAAGAGGCGCTGGTGCATCAGGGCGTGGCGCTACAGAAACTGGAGACGACGGAGGCTTCGCTGCTGGAGTCTTCATTGCACGTGCGCGACAACGCGGACAAGGCGGCGTTTGATTGGGAAGCGGCGAATGCGCAGTTGGCTGCGCTGCTGCAACAGGTTGCCGGTTTGCAAACGCGGATTGCGGGATTGCGCGAGGAGCGGGATTCGGCGGCGAAGCAGGCTGAGGCGCTGCGCGATTCGCTTTCGGGTGCGCGGGCGAAGCATGCGACGTTGACGCAGGTTTTGAACGATCGCTCGTACACGGCGGATGCGGTGCAGAAATTGTTTGCGGCGAATGAGCGCGGCGGCGGGCACGATTTTCATGCGGTGGGCGTGCTGGCGGATTACGCGGAAGTGGAACAGCAGCATGAAGCGGCGATCGAGCAGTATTTGCGGGATGAGCTCGAGTACGTCGTGGTGCAGACGTACGATCACGCGCGGGCGGGAGTCTCGCTGTTGCGCGATGAAGTTGGCGGGCGGGCGACGTTCTTCGTGGATTCGCTACGGAGCTTGAACCTGCGGCTGGATGAGTACGAGCCGATTGCGAATTTCAGGGCGGAAGATGGGGTTGTGTCGCGGCTCGACAAGCTCGTTGAGTTTCGCGATCCGTTGGGGCCGGCGGCGAAGCAGTTTTTGCCGCGGTTGAAGGCTGCGTATTTGACCGACGGACCGATCGCCGCGGAGAAATTGGCGCGGGATAATCCGCAGTATGCGTTCGTGACGCCGGACGGGACTTGCTTCCAGGGACGAATGGTGACGGGCGGGCGAGCGGACGAGGCGGGGCCGCTGGTGATGAAGCGCGAGTTGCGCGCGCTCGATGCAGAAGTGGCGCAGCTCGAGTTTGAAACGGAGCGGATTCGGGCGACGCAGGATGCGCTGGCTTCGGATTTGCGCGAAGCGGAGCAAACGCTGGAAGAGGTTTCGACGAAGCAACACGCGGCGGAGCGGGACGTTTTGTCTGCGAAGCATCGGCATGAGCAGACGCAGGCGGAGCTAGCGCGGCTTGGGCTGGAGTTGACTTCGTGCCAGAGCGAGCTTGGGCGCATTCGGCAGAATGTGGAAGGTGCGCGTTCGCGAGCGGAGCAGGCGAAGACGCAGCTGGCTGTCGCGAATACGACGCGGGCGGAAGCGGAAGCGGAGAGCGCGCGGCTGGCTGAGGGGTTGGTGCAGCTTCGCGGGTCGGTGCAGACCGAGCAGGATGAACTTGGCGTTGCGCGCGCTGAGTTGGCGGCGTTGAACGAGCGACTGTCGGCGGCAGAGGCGCTGGCCTCGCGGCTGGCGCAGGAGCGCGAAGGGATCGACCGGCGGACGCAGGCGTTGCAGCAGCAGCAGGCGTCGATCAGCGAAGAGGCGGCCGGGCTTGTTACGCAGAACGAGCAGCTTGCGGTGCAGTTGGAAGCGCTGCGAGCGGAGAAGACGCGGCTGGAAGAGTCGCAGGTTACGCTCGAAGCGGAATGGGATTCGGGGCGCAAGCGCGTGGCAGTGATGGATGACGCGCTGCGGTTTGGGCGGCAGTCTCTGCAAGAGATACGCGAGCAACGGGGTCACGCGGAAATCGAGCGGGCGCGGAACGATTCGGATCGGCAGCATTTGCGGGAGACGTGCGTGTCGGAAGTGAACATGCAACCGGAAGACCTGATCGCGACCGAGACGGCGTTTATCAGCGGCGAAGAGCTGGCGATTGCGGAAACGAATTATCGCGAGATGAAGTCGCGCATTGAGGCGATGGGCGCGGTGAACATGATGGCGCTCGAAGAGTTCAACGAGACGGAGCAGCGCTTTGCGTTTCTGACGCGGGAGCGCGACGACTTGTTGCAATCCATTGCGGACACGCAGCAGGCGATCGTGGAACTCGACCTGGTGACGCGCGAGAAATTCGAGATGGCGTTCAACGCGATCAACGGTAACTTCTCGACGGCGTTTCACACGATTTTCGGGGGCGGGCACGCGGAGATGCGGCTGACCGAAGTGGACAGCTCGGGCGATGCCGGCATCGACGTCGTGGCGTCACCGCCGGGGAAGCGGCTGCAAAATATTTTGCTGCTGTCGGGCGGCGAAAAGGCGATGACGGCGCTGGCGCTGCTGATTGCGATTTTTAAATACCAGCCGAGTCCGTTCTGTATCCTGGACGAAGTCGATGCGCCGCTGGACGAAGCGAACGTCGGCCGCTTCACGAAGCTGGTCGGCGAGATGAGTTCGCAGACGCAATTCATCATCGTGACGCACAATCGCAAGACGATGGAGACGGGCAGCGTGCTTTACGGCGTGACGATGCAGGAGCCGGGCGTTTCGAAGCTGGTCAGCGTGCGATGGGAAGGCGACGAAGTGCCGAAGAAGCGGATGGCTGCTGCGGCGTCTGCGGCGTAGACACCGACAAAAATTCAACACGACGGGGCGAGCTTCGGCTCGCCTCTTTTGTTTTTGTAGTGATGCGCTAACGCAGGGCAGAGGGTCGGACAGGCGGCCTGCTGAACGTACCAAGCGAAGAAACAGCAGATTCATCGCGCGAACAGAGCGCGATGGCGCGGAGTAGCTCGCTTTGCTCGGAATGACAGTGCTATGAGTACGGTGCGAGGTACGTGCGAGGTCTAACCGAATCGCGTAAGAATTTCAATTATAAATTCGCGGTACGAAAAATTTTCACGCGAGCATCGCTTTTCCGATTTTTTCCACACGCTCGTTGCATTGACAGGGCAGCACGCTACGCTAGAATGCATCACACTTCTTCAGGGGAATCGACTTGCCTTCTGGTGCGGCGATGCGAGTAGTGAGAGAGACAAATTTTGGCGGCATTGCACCCGCCGCCCGCGGCAAAGTGCGCGACATCTACGATCTCGGCGACAAGCTGCTGATCGTTGCGTCGGACCGACTGTCCGCTTTCGACGTCGTGCTGCCCACGGGAATTCCCGACAAGGGCCGTGTATTGACGCAGCTTTCGCTCTTCTGGTTCGAACTGCTGCGCGACGTGATTCCGAATCACGTGCTGAGCGCGACCGACTTCCCTGCTCCGTTCGATGCGCACAAAGACGAACTCGCCGGGCGCTCGATGGTCGTGCGCAAGACGCAACCTCTTCCGATCGAATGCGTTGTGCGTGGTTACGTGTCCGGCTCAGGCTGGAAGGATTATCGCGCCACCGGAAAAATTTGCGGTATCGATCTACCGAAGGGACTGGTTGAGTCCGACCGATTGCCGGAACCGATCTTCACGCCCGCGACAAAAGCGGAGACCGGCCACGACGAAAATATTTCGTTCGACCAGGCCGCAGCTTTGGTCGGCCGCGAGCTTGCTGAAAAGGTGCGCGCTGTCAGCATCGACATCTACAACCGAGCCGCGAAATACGCCGAGCCGCGCGGCATCATCCTCGCCGATACGAAATTCGAATTCGGATTGCTGAAAAATTCGGAAGGCGCCGACGAACTGATCTGGATCGACGAAGCGCTCACGCCGGATTCTTCGCGATTCTGGCCCGCGGCGCACTACGAACCGGGCGGACCGCAACCCTCCTTCGACAAGCAATTCGTGCGCGATTATCTGGAGCGTATTCAGTGGTCCAAGACACCGCCGGGACCGGAGCTGCCGCCCGAAATCGTCGCACTCACCAGCGCAAAATATCGCGAAGCGTATCGCGTGCTGACCGGACGCGACCTCGATTGATCCGCTTCGGACGAAAGATGATGGCAAGTAGGTCGGCCCCGGGAGCAGTGGCGGTTTTCTGGAGCGTGGAGACGTGAAGGATCAATTGGAAGGGTTAGTCAGCCAGATGGTGGAGCGCGGGATACTTTTCGATGAGGCTGTCGGCGAATTCGAGAAGCGGTTTATCAAGCGGGTGCTGGAGCGGGTTGACGGGAATCAGTCGCGGGCAGCGCATTTGCTGGGGATTCATCGGAATACGCTCAGCCGGAAGCTGTCGGAATATAAATTGGATCATCGGCGGAATGGGCGATAGCGATCTCCTCGGACTTCAGGGGCTAAGGCCTTTTCCTCTCACCAGTGTGTCGGACCTGCGGGTCCGACCTACTGCAAACGCAGTCCGGCGTAAAATCGAGTGACGACAATAGATTAGATCTTGCGGACATGGGGCGCAGCGTGCTGCGCCCCTACACGTTTTGCGAAGATTTTTGCGGTTGCAGATAAAGAAAAACGGCGTCCCGGTTTGGCCGAGACGCCGTTCTGGATTTAGTAGTTAGCGAAACCGAGCCAGCTATTACTGCTGCTTCTTGGTCGCGGGGCGCTTCTTCTTGCCTTTGTCCTTTTCCTTCGGGATGTCTTCCTCGTTCACCTTGGCTTTATCCCAATGCAGCATGAACGCCGGATCGGGATCGTAGGAGGTCAGAGTGGCGGTGAAGCGCACCGGGTTGTCCTTCTCGAGCTTCGCGGCATCGGGCTGTCCGACGACCTTCACGTCCATGTCGGGGGTCGTCTTCGCATCGAACTCGGCGTCGCTGGTCACGAAGGCCACCTTGAGTTGCACGGCGTCGGTACCCGGCGTGATTTCGATCAGCTTGCCCGGGACATCGGGGAACTCGAGTCCGCACGACGCGAGCCAAGTGACCTTGGCTTTGTCGCCGCCAGCCTTGAGGTCGGTGATGACCGAGGCGATGGTCATGTCTTTGCGCGCCGCATCGAGATCCTGCGAGCTTGGCAGGGTGTAGGTCGACGGGCGATCCGCCGAGCTACCCGCGAGCTGCAAGAGTTCGTTGAGTTCGGCGTCGATGAGGTTGTCGCACGAGGCTTGCTGATAGTTGACGATCAGCTTGCGCAGGTAGGTCTTCACTTGCGTCGCTTGCTGGGGGTTCGCACCCTTTGAGGAAACGGCCTTGGCGAAATACCAGAAGGCGTCCATGTGCTGCGGCGGCTGCATCTGTTCGTACACCTGACCGATACGGTAGGCAGTCACGGCGTCGTCGGGAGTGAGAGCCAACACGGCCTTGTAGGACTCGATCGCTGCGGGCGAATCCTTCAGCGTCACTGCTGCAGTGGCGGCGGTGTAGTTGAACAGAATCGCCGGCGCTTTCTTCTGCTTCTCGAAGTCGTCCTGCGACATCTGATCGGGCTTCTTGAGCGCGTTCAGCGTCTGCAAACCGTCGAGCGCTGCCTGCCGGGCCTTCTTGGCTTCATCCGGATTTGTCGGCGGCGGCTGGATGTTGGTGTAGGCAAAAGCGCGCGCATAGAACGCCTGATACTTCACGGGCGGCTCGATCTTGTCGCCGAGCGCCAGAGTTTTGTCGGCGTACTCGATGACCTTTTGCCAATTCTTCAACTGGCTGTAGGCGTTGTAGTAGAGCGGATAAACGTAAATCAACAGGGCCGAATTCGGGTACTTCGCGACAAAGTCGTCGAGCGCCTTGACCTGCGCCGTCGGGTCCTTGGTCGCCTGAGCCGCGGTGTAGGCGTTGTACTCCGCCATCGTGTACTGCGGCTTTGCAGCGTCTTGCCCTCCAGCCGCGGCAGCCGCCTGGGGCTTCGCGGTGGTTATATTCCCGAGCATCAGGCAGAGCGCCGTCACCACTGCGAGGCCCGCCAGTCTCCGTGAACCTTTCATTCCGTTTCTCCCTCGCTCAAAATCCTAGCCTTATGATGGATTGCTACTACTCCCGGAACGCTAGCCGGGACTCGCCGTGTTTGTTGAAACTTCGGGATTATAGGTAAAGCAGGTGGTCACCGCAAGCCGTTTGGCTACAGGCAAGTATGTATCTAGGGGTATTTGTCCATCGACCCGTTAGCTTTTTCTGCCGCCACTGCCCAGACCGCTCGCATCCACTCTGGGAAGCCAGTACATTAGACGGCCCGACCGTCGTTATGGTGCCCGGTTACGCCAGAGTGTCGCATAAAATTTTACCGCCGACGAGGAAGATTTCCGATGACTCCGATTCGCAAAGTAGATTTCGAACAGTTAGAAAAACCCGCTCTCGCGGGGCAAGTTGCGCTGGTGACCGGAGGCAGCCGCGGGATCGGCCGGGCGATAGCGCTGCGGCTGGCGGCGATGGGCTGCGCGGTGGCGATCTGCGGGCGAGACAAAAAGGCGCTGGATGGAGTCGCGGAGGAGTTGCGAGGGCTGATTACGGGTGTGTTCGCAGAGGTTGCGGACGTGACCTCAGCGGCGGATGTTGAAAAGCTTGTTGGGAGCGTCGAATCGACGCTTGGGCCGATCTCGATCTTGGTCAATAACGCTGGGATCGGTGAGTTCGGGCCGGCGCATGAGAAATCAGAAGCGGATTGGGATCGCGTTCTGAATACCAATCTCAAGAGCGTGTTTCTTGTTTCGAAGGCGGTCGTGCCGTCGATGATTCGTCATGGTCGCGGCGACATCATTAACATCAGCTCACTTGCCGGGAAAAATGCGTTCGCCGGCGGAGGGCTTTACTGTGCGTCAAAGTGGGGTGTGCGCGGCTTGACGGCTTGTATGGCGGAAGATTTGCGCGGGCATAGCATTCGCGTGGCGGCGATTTTTCCGGGCAGCGTGGCGACGGAATTTTCAGGGCGTGGACCGAAAGATGCCACGAAAGCGCTGACGGCCGATGATGTGGCGCACGCCGTCGCGATGGTGGTGACGCAAGGCCCGCAAAGCTTTCTGAGCGAAGTGGACCTGAGGCCGTTGCGCAAGTCTTAGCAATTTCCAATCAAGTTGGAGGAGTCGAGCGGTGGCCGGTGCTGGGGCGTGACAAAACGTTTACAATTTCCGTCTTGACATTAGTCGTTATAACGAATATCGTATTCCCATGAGCAATGCCCCACGCCCCGGAAAACACTCTGCTGCCCTGGAGGCGCACGCTTTCGTCTCGTTGCAAAAGGCCGCGGACGCACTGGCGCAACAGGTGGAGCAGCTTCTGAAAGCCAACGATTTAACGGCGGCGCAATACAACACGTTGCGCATCCTGCGCGGCGCGGAGCCCGAGGGCCTGGCGTGCAGCAGCATCGCCGACCGCATGATATCGCATGACCCAGACATGACGCGCCTTCTCGATCGCATGGAGAAGCGCACCCTGATCACGCGCGAGCGCCAGAAAGACGATCGCCGCGTCGTGAAGACCCGCATCACTTCGCAAGGGCTGGAGCTGCTGAGAACGCTCGATCAGCCCGTTCACGATCTCCACAAGCGCCAGTTCGCGCATGTTCCGGGCGCTCGACTCAAGTTGTTGATCGAGTTGCTCGATGAAGTTCTGGAGAAAGATCCGACCGCGCGAGCGAAGTCCTGTTCGTGAACCGGAGAGTTTGAACGCAGTCGAATTTCCAGTCGCAAAGTCAGAACAAAATCAAAGGAGAGACAAACATGGGCCAATCTCTAACTCGCTTCGCACTCGCCACCGGCCTCGCCGCGTTGTTGACGCTGCCGGCTTCGGCGGCAACCACGACGTGGCAGATCGATCCGGCGCACACCGCGGCACAGTTCTCGGTGAAGCACCTGGCGATCTCGACGGTTCGCGGCGGCTTTAGCAACGTGAAGGGCACGGTCATTCTCGATGATGCCGATGTCAGCAAGTCGAGCGTGGACGTGACGATTGACGTCTCGACGGTGGACACGCGGACGCCGGATCGCGACAAGGACCTGAAGAGCGATAAGTTTTTCGACGTGGAGCACTATCCGACGATGACTTTCAAATCGACGAAGGTGGAACAGGCCGGAGCGGGCAAGTTGAAAGTGACCGGCGATCTGACGATTCGCGGTACGACCAAGTCGGTTGTGCTCGATGTCGATGGGCCGACCGCGCCGGTGAAAGATCCCTGGGGCAATCAGCGCTCGGCTGTGAACGCGACGACGAAGATCAATCGGCAGGACTACGGCGTGAAGTGGAACGCGACGATGGATAACGGCGGCGTGGTGGTCGGAGACGAAGTCTCGATCACGATCGACGCGGAAATGGTGCAGAAGAAGTAGCCGCGTTCGAGAAAATTACCGTCCGTTCGGATCGTTGAGGGCGCGCCAAACGCGCCCTCACTTTCTTTCGGGATCTGGCTCGTAAAAATCACCGCGAGAGCGACGCGCTAACGCAGCAAGCTTTTGCTTCATCGAATGGCAGGTATACATCGCGCAAATGATCTCCACACTGGAAAGGTCGCAATCACTATGAAGAATCCCGCTCCTGCCGAAACGCCGCTCCACGATCTCATCATTCACCGCTGGAGCCCTCGCGCCTTCGGCGGCAAAGCCGTCTCGCCCGCCATCCTTAAGGGTTTATTCGAAGCCGCACGCTGGGCGCCTTCGAGCAGCAATAGCCAGCCTTGGGCCTACATCGTCGCGACAAGAGACGACAAAGAGAACTTCGACAAGGTTCTGAGTACGATGGTCGAGTTCAATCAGGGCTGGGCCAAGAATGCCGCCGTCCTTGCGATATCAGTCGCGCAAATCAAGAACAAAGAGGGCAAGCCCAACTCCTACGCTTTTCACGATGTCGGCAGCGCGAGCGCACAGCTTAGCTTCCAGGCGGTCGCCGACGGTCTTTATGTCCATCAGATGGCGGGCTTTGACGCCAACAAGGCGCGCGAAGTCTTCCACATCCCCGAAGACTGGCAAGCCGTTGCAGCGATTGCGATCGGCTACCCGGGCGACCCCAATTCCCTGCCCGACAAGCTCAAAGAGCGTGAACTCGCACCCCGAAGCCGCAAGAAACTGGCCGATTTCGTCATGACCGGCGACTGGGGCCATCCTTCTTCCTTCGTACAGAAGTAGCGCGGTACAATGGGCTGCAACGGATTCCGAAACTTCTAGCCGCTATTCGCATCTGTTGTACAGAACCGGCACGTTAAAGGGACCTCCGTCCACAACCCATGCATGGCACTCTGGAATTTCTTCTTCATCACGGCTACGTCGTTCTGCTGGCATGGGTGTTTCTGGAGCAGATCGGCTTCCCGTTTCCATCTATTCCAATTCTGTTAGCCGCGGGAGCTCTCGCCGGTACGCACCACATGAACTTGCTGGCCGCGCTGGCGACGGCCGTATTCGCGAGCGCCGTCGCGGACACGATCTGGTTCCAGCTGGGCCGGGTCAAGGGCATCAAGATCCTGCAACTGCTCTGCAAGATTTCGCTTGAGCCCGATTCGTGCGTGCGCCGCACGGAAGGCATTTTCGCAAAAGAGGGTTCGCGCTCGCTGCTGCTGGCGAAGTTCCTGCCGGGTCTGGGCACGGTCGCGCCGCCGCTGGCCGGCATTTTTCACATGCGACTCTCGCGCTTCTTGCTTTTCGATTGCGCGGGAGCGGCACTCTGGGCAGGCTCGTTTCTGGGGCTGGGCTTCGTCTTCAGCAATCAGATTGAGATGATCGCCGATCACGTCGCGGTGCTGGGCGGCTGGCTGCTCGTCCTGATCGTTGCCGGATTCGCGGCGTACATCGCGAAGAAATACATCGCGCGGCAAAGATTCATCCGCGAGTTGCGCGTCTCGCGCATTACCGTCGAAGAGTTGAAAGTAATGATGGATCAGCACGAAGACATGGTGATCGTCGACCTGCGCCACTCGCTCGACTTCGAAGCCGATCCCGAAACGATTCCCGGCGCGTTTCGCATCGACGCGCAGGAGCTGCGCGAGAAAAACGACAAGCTGCCGAGAGATCGACAGATCGTTCTTTATTGCACTTGCCCCAACGAGGCGACCAGCGCACAGCTTGCGATTTTGCTGCGCAAGCAGGGCATACAGCATATTCGGCCGCTGCAGGGAGGGCTCGACGCGTGGCGCGAAGCGGGGTATCCGGTTCACAACGCGACGCTGACGCAGATTTCCGGAATTCAGCCGGCGGCGCCTGCGGCCCCGGCTACCTGAGCGGCACAGTCAAGCAAACGCTGGCTCATCTCACTCGCCTCTCGAATTTTTGCCAATTTCTCTATATCCTCGCTGTGTTCCCGCGTATCTGAGTAACGAAACGCTACGACTTCGGGCATCCCGGCCGTCGATCACTTCGTTTCGCACAATTCGACGCGCACCGTTTGGCGCAAGGGGAAACCATGTCCGAAGATCGAACACTCTCGTTGTCGACCGTCACAGCCGTAATCAACGCACCATTCGAAAAAGTGAATATTGCCGACTGGCTTTTCAATTTGCCGGACGCCGAGTATCAACGGTGCTCGCATGCTCACATCGCCGCGGGCACGACGACCACCGACGATGGAATCCCAATGTCGCTCAATGTGGAAACGATTGGCGATGCGTTGATGATTCAGCACTATATCGGCGAGATTCGCGAGCGGAGCCGCTGCGTGATGGTATCGATCTCGGACGCGATCACCGCGGCTGGGCGAAACAAGGTGAAAGTTGTGTGGGAGTTGAGCGTCGCGAAGATCGACGACAAAACGTGCCAGTATACAAATCACATTCACGCGAGCGCGACGGATGAGTTTCTCGAATTTCTGGAGAAACACAACGTTCCGTTCGAACAGGCGAAAGCGGCGCGTCAGCAGGCGTCCGATGAGCACAATCGCGAGGAGACTCCAAACTTCGCAAAGAGCCTGGAACGCCTCGCGCTAACTGGCGAACGCGTCCCCAGCGCGAAGGAAAACACCAAAACCGCGGCGGCAACTGCGTAGGTTTCAACGAAGAAAAAAGGGCGCTACTTCTCAGCAGCGCCCTGAAACATCCTCTACAACGAACTTTGCGCCTTACAGGCGCGGCAGAACAATCCCGCTCTGCGCCTGATACTTCCCCTTCTTATCTTTGTAGCTGACCTCGCAATCCTCATCCGACTCGAAGAACAGCACCTGGCATAGCCCCTCGTTCGCGTAAATCCGCGCAGGCAGCGGCGTTGTGTTACTGATTTCCAGCGTGACAAATCCTTCCCACTCCGGTTCGAAGGGCGTCACGTTCACGATGATCCCGCACCGCGCATACGTCGATTTGCCCAAGCAGATCGTCAGAACATTCCGCGGGATGCGGAAATATTCGATCGACCGCGCCAGCGCGAACGAATTCGGCGGCACCAGGCACGCATCGCCCTTGAACGACACCAGCGACTTCGGATCGAAATGTTTCGGGTCGACGATGGTTGAATTCACATTCGTGAAAATCTGAAACTCGTCCGCCACTCGGATGTCGTAGCCGTACGACGAAACTCCATAGCTGATCACGCCTTCGCGAACCTGGCGGTCCGTGAACGGTTCGATCATCTTATGTTCCAGCGCCATCCGCCGGATCCACTTGTCGGGCTTAACGGACATCCATCCTCCTAGAATTTTTCTTTCGTGCCTGGCGGCGCCCCAAACGCAGCGTGCATTTCGCGCAAAACTCTGCAAACGAACAGCAATTCCACCAACCTGCTTGGGAAAATTTCAAGTCAGTGTAGATTACCCGTCACGTCTTGACAACTCGCGCTGCCGCCTCTAGCATCGGCCAAGACTAGCGGGAGGATTGTGTGATCAAGTTGGACATCGTGAATGCCGTCGTCAACGCAACGACGCCAAACATCAGCCGCACCAAGGCGGAACAGGCGGTCGAGACGGTATTCGAATCGCTGAAAAACGCGCTCGGCCGCGGCCAGCGCATCGAGCTTCGCCGCTTCGGCGTTTTCAGCGTGAAGCCACGCAAGACCGGCATCGGGCGCAATCCGCGCACCGGCGAAGAGGTCAACATCCCGCCAGGCAAAGCCGTCCGCTTCAAGCCCGGAAAAGAATTGCAGGGCTTGGAAGCACCTGCCGACAAACCCGCCGCGTAAACTTGCGCGTGGTTGCGGCTGGCTCCCCTAAAAAGCACATTTTCTGTAAGCGTTCGTACGCGCGCGGCACCGCTGCGCCCCGGTTAGTACCGACAACCAGATCCGTTTAAAGAGCGGTGGCTTCCTTCGGCGTCCGCAGGAAGCCGAAGGATCTCAGCGTTAACCTTCGCCACAAATCGCGTCGCTCATCTCCGCGCGCCTCTTTGCACAACGCCCCAAACTTATGCTGTACTGACATTGAGCGGATATCGCTCCGCTTCCCCAGTGAATGACTCCGTCCCAGACTCCAACATCTCGATCGACCTACCGCAACCCGACTGGCAACCGATTCCGCAGTACATTCCGCCGCCGCGTTATCCCACAGTACCCGCGCACCCACCGCTGAAAACGCTGCTCCTCGCAGTTTTGCTTTTCCTCGTGACGCTGTGCACGTGCCTCGTAGCCGGCGCGCACTTCGCCGCAGCCTATGCTGAAAATGAAGCGGTCAATTTCGACGAATTCCTAAACGCGCTCACGCTTCTCTACAAACATCCCTTCGCGCTTATCAGCGGGCTGCCCTTCGCGCTAACGTTGCTCTCCATTTTGCTGGTACACGAGCTCGGCCATTACTTCGCCTGCCGCCATCACCACATTCATTCCACTTATCCCTACTTCATGCCGTTTCCGTCTCTCATTGGCACATTCGGGGCCTTCATCATGATTCGTTCGCCGATCCGCACGCGGCGCGCGCTCTTCGACGTCGGCGCATCCGGGCCGCTCGTCGGCTTCATCGTCGCCGTGCCTGCGCTCGTCTTCGGCATTCTTCACGCGAAAGTGGTGCCCGGCCTCGCCGATCCGAATCACGTCAGCGCCATCCTCGGCGCGCCACTGATCTTGCGTGGGCTCGCCGCGCTCTTCTATCCGCACACGCCCGTCGCCAACATCCTTCTCCATCCCGTAGGCCGCGCCGCCTGGGTCGGCCTCTTCGCGACCTCGCTCAATCTCCTCCCGGCTGCGCAGCTCGACGGCGGCCACATCCTCCGCTCGCTGAGCCCGCGCCTTCATCGCTATTTTTCGATCGTGGTGCCCTTCGTCTTGATCGCGTTGGCCTACTTTCATTTCTGGGCTGGCTGGTACGTCTGGGGCGCGCTGCTCTTCATCATTCGCTTCTTCCGCTTCGTCCCTATCTTCGACCCCGAGCCGCTCAACCCTGCCCGCCGCTTCGGTGCCGTCATCTCCCTGCTCGTTTTCATTCTCTGCTTCATGCCCTCGCCGTTCATCGAATAACTTCGCGCGAAACCTTAGCGATTCGCTTGCTTCCTCCGCACCCTATCTCTCCACTACAATGACCGCGCCGTGTCACAACTCTCTCGCACACTCCGCCCCCGCGACCTGCTCCTCCTCTTCATCGGCTCCGTCATCGGCTCTGGCATCTTCCTCACGCCGGGACTGATTCTGCGGCAACTCAACGGCTCCGTCGGCGCCGCGTTCCTTGTCTGGATCGTCGGCGGCGTGCTCTCTCTCCTCGGCGCACTCACCTACGCCGAACTCTCCGCCGCCAATCCCGAGGCGGGCGGCCTTTACTGCTTCATTCGCGATGGATTCGGCCGAATTCCCGCGTTTCTCTACGGCTGGTCGCTCTTCCTCGTCATCGCCAGCGGCACTATCGCTGCGCTTGCGCACGCCTTCACGCGCTATCTCGCTGAAGTCGTCCCGTTTCCAGCCGCCGCCACAAAATTCATCGCCGTCGCCATGATCGCCGTCGTCACCGCCGTCAACGTCTGGGGTACGCGCAAAAGTTCCGACCTACAAAACTGGACCACGCTGATCAAAGGCGGAGCCGTAGCTGTCCTCAGCGTCGTCCTTCTCGCGCTCGGCCATCACGGGCACGAAATCCCCGCGGCACTTCCCGCCACGCAACACGGCACAACGCTGTTCTCCGCGTTCGGTCTCGCCATGATCGCCGTCCTTTGGGCCTACGAAGGCTGGCAGTTCGGCACCTACAGCGCCGGCGAAGTCATCGACCCGCAAAAATCGTTCCCGCGCGCATTTCTTCTCGGATCGCTGATCCTCGTCGCGCTGTATCTCGTCGCCAACGTCGCGTATCTCATCGCACTTGGCCCCGCAGCCGCCACCGCAAGCGACGCCATCGCCGCCACCGCCGCATCCAGCGTGCTCGGCCCTTGGGCCGGTAAGTTTATCGCGCTCACCATCCTCATCTCCGTCTTCAGCTCCACGAATAGCGTAATCCTCACCGCGCCGCGCGTTTTTTACGCCATGGCCAACGACAATCTCTTCTTCAAGAAGTTAGCCGAAGTGCACCCGCGCTTCGGCACTCCCGCGGCGGCGATCATCTCGCTCGGAGTCTGGTCCGCCATCCTCGCGTGCGCTGGAAAATTCGCCGAACTTATCGGCGGCGTCATCTTCATCGGCTGGATTTTCTACGGCCTCGGCGCCGCCGCGATTTTTCCTCTGCGGCGCAAATCGCCCAACGCGAAGCTCCCCTATCGCGTGCCCGGCTACCCGTTCACACCTTTCCTCTTCGTCTTGGCCGCCGCCGCCATCGTCGCCAACGCCATCATCCTCGCGTTCTACGACCCCGCTTCATTCCAGCACATCGTCGTCGCGATCATCCTCTTCCTGCTCGGCCTCCCCGCCTACGCCTTCTGGCGCCGCCACTCCGCCCAATAAACCAAATTCGCCTAGGCCATATATGGGCGCAGCACTGCTGCGTCCTCGAACGCCCAGGGGTCCCCGTCATTGCCGGCTCTCCTTATTTGTCCAGAAACTTTCGCTCTCGGAGTGGTGTCCAACGTTTCAGCGCTGCGTTGCTTAGCTTCTTCTTCCGCAGGGAGGGCTCTTGCTGGAAGCCACCTCGCTCTCAAAATCCTACGGCTCCGTCACCGCCGTCCACGATGTAAGTCTTCGTCTCGAACCCGGTCAGGTACTTGGCTACCTCGGCCCCAACGGCTCCGGCAAGAGCACGACCGTGAAAATGCTCACCGGCCTGCTCGAACCAACGCGCGGCCGCATCCTCTACGACGGCGAAGACATCCACAAAAATCTCGTGGCATACCGCCGACACTTGGGCTACGTGCCTGAGGAAGCGAATCTCTATCCGTATCTCACCGGCGAGGAATATCTCGACATGGTCGGCACGCTGCGCGGAATGGGCGACACTCGCCGCAAATCGCGCATCGCCGCGCTACTGGAACTTTTCTCGCTCGCCCCTCATCGCCACGTGAACATCGGCACTTACTCCAAGGGGATGCGCCAGCGCATCCTGCTCATCGCCGCCATCATGGACAATCCCGACGTCCTGATCCTTGACGAGCCCTTTTCCGGGCTCGACGTAACCTCCGCGCTCATCTTCAAGACTCTGATCCAGTCCCTGCGCGACAGAAACAAAGCTGTTTTCTTCTGCTCTCACGTCCTCGAAGTCGTCGAAAAAGTCTGCTCGCAACTGATCATTCTCCGAAAAGGCCGCGTCATCGCCCATGGCGCCACAAATGACGTTCTCGGGCAGATCGGCCAATCCACGCTCGAAGGCACATTCCTCCAACTCGTCGAAGATCGCGACGTCGCGAAAATCGCCCGTGACATCGTCGACGCCGTCGTGGCATAACGCACGTCGATGCCCCGCGACTTTCAACTCGACGAAACGCCACCGCAAGACTCCGCGTTTCGTGCAAGTCTCTCAAGAAAGCTGAACGCGCTGGCTCGCACCGCCTTCGGCACTCTCTTCCTTCTCTTCCTCGGCCGCATGTTTCACGGCAGCAGCGACGCCGACGACGGTCAACTCGACCTCGGCCCGGGCGTCATCGCGATCCTTCTCGCTATGCCGGGACTGCTCGTCTCTCTTCTGATGTTCGAAAAATACGGCTCGCTGATGCACTTCCTGAACGGCGACCTCAACACCTTCGACGCCTTCGCCGAAACCGTCTCCGATGAGTATTTCTTCGTCGTCCTCTCCGTCGTCGTCACCGGGATCGCCGCGCTCTGGCGATGGGACGCCATCTTTCTCGATCGCCGCGACTACACCAATCTCGTCCCGCTTCCGATTTCTCTCAGAACAATCTTCTCCGCGAACTTCTGCGCAATTCTCGCCTTCGCCACATTTCTGACCATCGTCGTCAATGCCGCCTCTTCCATCTTCTTCCCCATCGCCGTGATGGGATCACAATCCTCCATCGCTGCCCTCATCCGCTTCGGAGCCGGTCACGCCATCGAAATTTTTCTCGCCAGCATTTTCAGTTTCTTCTCCGTCTTCGCCACCGCCGGCCTGTTGATGTCCATTCTTCCATCTCGACTTTTTCGCCGGATTTCGCTGCTCGTTCGTTTTCTCCTCGGCCTCGTCCTGCTCTTTTTGCTCGCAACGGTCCTCACCGTCCCCGTGCTCCTCGAAAAATCCAAAATCACCGCGATCAAAAACCTCGTTCAGTTGCCGCCCGTTTCATTTCTCGGCATCGCTCGCACCGTCTGGGGCCGCGGCAACGAACCGTTCGTCTCCCAAATGACCTCTGCCGCCATCGTGGCACTCGTTGCGGCCGTCATCGTCGCGGCCATCACCTACGCCGTCAGTTTCCGCCGCTCCTTCATTCGCATCCCTGAAACGGCCGACGTCGCCCCGCTCCCGCAAGTCCGCATCTCGCTTCCTCTTCTTGAACCGCTCGCAAATTTCTTCCTCTGCACTCCATCGCAACGCGCCAGCTTCCGCTTTGCCATCGCCACGCTTCTCCGCAGCGAAGCCCATCTCCAAATTTTTCTCGCCTTCGCCGCACTCGGCCTCGTCGCAGCCGCCGAGTCGCTCAACACTCCGCAAGGTCTCGACTCCCTCCTGCACCAACCGCACGCGCCCACCGAATTTCTCGCCGTCCCCTTCATCCTCGTCTTCTGCTTCCTCGCTGGCATCCGCTTCGCCTTCGAAATGCCCGCCGATCTCCGCGCCAGCTGGATCTTCAAACTCTGGATCGACCGCGACTCCCAAGACGCGCGCCCCATCGCCCGCCGTGTTCTCTTTGCGCTCACACTCTCCTGGCTAGCCCCGGCGACCTTCGTCGCGACGCTCCATTTCTTCGGCTGGCAAAACGCCGCAATCCACACCGCCATCTTCATAGCCGCCACAATCCTGCTCGTCGAAATCCTCGTCGCAAACTTCCGCAAAATTCCCTTCACCTGCCCGTACCCGCAATTCCAGAGCACGTCGGGCCTGATCCTGGTCGCCTATCTGTTCGGATTTCTCGTTTTCACCAGTTATCTCCCCGAACTCGAATATTGGTCGCTGTCCGACCCACTCCGCGCGCTGATTTTCATCCCGCTGCTGTGTGCCGGATTCGCGGCCGTCCATCTTCGCCGCCGCCAACTCCTAGACATGGATAAAACTATTATTTTCAATGAATTCTGAGCTCCGTAGCACCCGGCACCGCAACAAATCTTGCCATTGCGGGTTTACACAAATGGCACAGAACCAGACGTAACGACGCTCAATATGAGAACGTCGTAGAGCCGAGGAGAGATCTCACTATGAAAATCGTGTCGGCCATAAGAAAGACAGCTTCCAGCTGCATTGCCACAATTCTCGCTGTATCGCTTCTGATCCCGGTCGCCTACGGCCAAGATCCGCAACAGGCGCCGCCACCGCCCGACCAACAGGGCCCGCCACCGCAAGGGCAGTATGACAACACTCCACCGCCTTCCTTCGCGCCCCAGCAACTGGACGGCATCGTTTCGCGCATCGCTCTTTACCCTGACCCACTGCTCGCGCAGATTCTGACCGCCTCAACTTTCGGCAACGATATCCCCGACGCCGCGCGTTGGTCCGACGAACACCACTATCTGAACGGCCAGCAACTTTCCGACGCCATAAATCAGGACCAGCTTCCCTGGGATCCCAGCGTTCTCGCGCTGCTTCCCTTTCCGTCCGTGCTCGACATGATGGCCAGCGATATGAACTGGACCAACGATCTCGGCAACGCCGTTCTCGCGCAGCGCCCCGACGTGATGGACGCCGTGCAGCGTGAACGCCATCGCGCGTATCAATACGGCTACCTGCGCACCAATCCGCAGATCGTCGTCAGCAACGGCCCATACATCGACATCGAGCCGGTCAACCCGGCGTTCATCGTGGTGCCGACCTACAATCCGGTCGTCGTCTTCGCGCCTCCGCGTCCCGGCTTCTTCGTCGGCGGCGCCATCGGCTTCGGCTTCGGCGTAACGATCGGCACGTTTTTCCGCCCGTGGGGATGGGGCAGCAGCCACTTCGTCTGGGGCAGCCACGTCGTGATCGTCAACAATCGCCCGTGGGGTCGCACCTGGGCCAACCGCCGCGTCTACGTTCACCCGTATGACGTCCACCGCTACGGCGCTCCGGGTGCCAACGCTCGCTTCGTCGAACATCACGAAGCCATCCCGCGCAGCCAGCACGAACGCGAAGAAGTCCGCGCCGGCCACGCCCACGTCGAAGAACACGACCACCGCCACTAAAATCGTCGCGCCACGTTAAGCACGTCGCTCACGACCAAAATCACAAACGGGCACGGATTAACTTCGTGCCCGTTCTTTTTTCAGCTCGCTCTTCTCCGCACTCCTCTCTCCCCGTCAACTGAATCGCAAACACCTGCTCCTCTGCGCGTCTGCGTTATCTTTTCTCTTCCTTCCCAGCCGTGGAGTCCGCACCCACTCGTCCTGCTAAACTACCCACGCAAATGTCAGCGCCCGCCTACTGCAACGTCGCCCTCCCCGTCCCGCTCCGCTCTCTCTTCACCTACTCGATCCCCGACCATCTCCGCGAATCAATCCGCCCCGGCACTCGCGTCCAGGTACCCTTCCGCAAGAAATCCCTCATCGGTGTAGTCATCGACCTCCCCACCACCGCGCCGCAAGACACAAAAATCCGCGACATCACCAAGTCCATCGACCATACTCCCGCCCTCACTCCCAAACTCATCGAACTTGGCCAGTGGATCGCCAACTACTACCTCGCCCCGGTTGGCGAAGTTTTCCGCGCGATGCTCCCGCCTCCCACCGAAATCCGCACGCAACGCCTAATCGCGATCACGAGCGCGGGACGCGACGCCGCAGCTAGCTTGAGCGGCGGCGAACTCACTCACGGCCTCTCACGCAACGAGTCCGACTTCCTCGCCAATCTCTCCGCCAAAAAAGAGCCCGTCCCCTACTCCGCCGCGGCAAAATTCAAGATCGACCCCACCGTCATCGACCGGCTCCGCAAACAAAACCTGATCGAAATCCGCGAATCCCTCCTCGGCCGCAAACCAAAAACACAGAGAGTTGTCGCCTGGAAATCTCAAAGATCCGACAACGCGCAAGCCGAGCCACCAGCCCCTCTCGACGAAAAAGCTGCCCGTGTCCGCGACCAACTCATCGAACGCGGCCCTCTCCCACTCCCACATGTGTTAAAGCTCGCCGGCGTCTCCCGCGCCATCATCGACCGCATGCTCCGCTCCAACCTCCTCGAATCCTGGGAAGAACGCATCGACCCCACCGACGACCCATTCGACTCCGGCTACGAAGCCCCCGCCCACGAACTCAACGCCGATCAGGAATCCGCCTTTACCGCCATCAAAACTCGTTTCGAACTCGGCGAATTTGGCGTGCTGCTCCTCCATGGCGTTACCGGCAGCGGAAAAACCGAGGTCTACATGCGCGCCGTGCAGGAAACGCTCGCGCGTGGCAAAACAGCCATCGTTCTCGTTCCCGAAATTGCGCTCACGCTGTGGGTGGGTCGTCAGTGCCGGGCATGGTTTGGCGCGCGCTTCGAAGGAGTCGCCGTTCTTCACTCCGCGCTCAGCGACGTTGAGCGGGCCCGCGAATGGTGGCGCGTCCGCAACGGCGAAGCGCGCGTCGTCGTCGGCACGCGTTCCGCCGTCTTCGCGCCGCTCGAAAATCTCGGCCTGATCATCGTCGATGAAGAACAGGAATCCAGCTACAAGCAGGAAGAAACGCCGCGCTACCACGGTCGGGACGTCGCCATCATGCGCGCCAAATTCGAAAACGCGATCGCGCTTCTTGGCTCAGCCACGCCTTCGCTCGAAACCTTCAGCAACGCACGCAGCGGAAAATACGAACTCCTCACGCTACCCTCGCGCGTCGCCAACCGCTCCATGGCCAGCGTCGAAATCATCGACATGCGCGAAGACTTTCAGCGCACGCATCAAGCGGGTCCAATCAGTACAGCGTTGCACGACGGCATCACAGAATGTTTGAAACAAGGCACGCAGGCGCTCGTCCTGATCAATCGCCGTGGATACTCCTGGTCCGTCATGTGCCGCAGTTGCGGCGCTTCCGTCCAATGCGCCAACTGCAGCATCTCGATGACCTACCACAAGGCGCGCAACCGCCTCGAGTGCCACTACTGCGGCTCAATCCAATCCGTACCGAAAGTTTGTCCGAAGTGTCAGTCGAAGTACGTCTACTTCTTCGGCGAAGGCTCCGAGCATCTCGAAGAACGCCTGCGCAAGGAATTTCCCGGCGCGCGCATCGCCCGTCTCGATCGAGACACCGCGCGCACCAAGCGCCAATATCAGGAGACGCTCGGCGCCTTCGCCGGCGGCGCCATTGACATCCTCGTCGGCACGCAAATGCTCGCCAAAGGGCACGACTTCCAGCGCGTCACGGTCGTCGGCGTCATCAGCGCCGATTCATCGCTTCATTTGCCCGATTTTCGGGCCGCCGAACGCACCTTCCAACTCCTCACTCAAGTCGCCGGACGCGCCGGTCGCGGCGGTCTCCCCGGCCGCGTTCTGATCCAGACCTACTACCCCGAGCACTACGCCATCCAGGACGCCGTCCGCCAGGACTATCAATCCTTCTTTGAACGCGAAATGCATTTCCGCCGCATGATGCAATACCCGCCGTTCACTTCGCTCGCCAACGTAATCATCCGCGATTCGAATCTCGAAAAAGCCATCCGCTACTCCCGGCTCCTGTCCGAATACTTCGCCCCCAACGACGGCAAGACGCTGCGGGTGCTCGGCCCCGCCACCGCCCCTCTGGCCCGCCTCAAAACCGAACACCGATTCCAGTTCCTCCTAAAATCCCCGCGTCGCTCCGTCCTGACCAAGCTCCTGTCCGGCGCCCTTCCCTACGCCGACTCTAAAGAAGTCCCCCAAACCGCGATCCTCGTAGATATGGACCCTCTAAACCTCCTCTGACCCCTTGCACCCGGAAGTCGATACCCGGTACTTGCCCGAAGCGTCCCATTTTGGAACTCAAGGCAGGCTAATCAGCGCAATCCCAGCAAAAATTCCCGCAACCCACTGAATCTTTCGCAGGTGCTCCCGTAACACCACGGCCGCCAGCAGCACCGTCACCGCCCCATACAGCGATGACAACACGCTCACGACCGACACCTGCTCCAGCTGCATCCCGAGGTTGTTCATGATGAACGCCCCCGTATCTAGCACGCCCATACCAAGAATCCACACGGCGACCTTGCCGTCCCAAGGCAACGCAATCGGTTTCCGCCGAACCAACAGAAACAGCACAGTAACCGCCGAGGAAGTCAGCCGAATCATCCAAACCGTCGCCGCGAATCCGACGCGCGGCACCGCGCGATTCCCCAGCAGCCAAAACAAAACGCCAAACCCCAGCGCCGAGAGCAGAGCAATCCCGACGCCCGGCACTCTCGAAGTCGCCGCACCGGGGGCGTCCTCCACAGTGTCAGTCGCGCTGGCTTCTCCGCGCGCCACAGCAACAACGCCAATCAAGATCAGAACGATGCCAGCGAGCCGTAGCACCGTCAGCCGCTCACCCGTAAAAAACGAAATCGCCATCGTCAGCGCCGGATAGCTCGCCGAAATCGGAGCGACCACCGACATTTTTCCGACCTCAAATGAGCGATACAGGC
>Ga0206871_10077_pt1 | contig 25402 bp, 21 predicted proteins | sample Alteio_BWOrgCont_33_FD_152627 | JGI IMG/M metagenome (GOLD analysis project Ga0206871, IMG submission 152627) | Enriched cells from forest soil in Barre Woods Harvard Forest LTER site, Petersham, Massachusetts, United States -... | ecosystem: Environmental > Terrestrial > Soil > Temperate forest >...
GCACGGAAGATTCTTGCGACAGGCGGGATCGAAGCAGAGTTGGTCGAGACGCGCGGACCGGGTGATGCAACGGAAATCGCGCAACGCGCTACGAACGAAGGGCGACAGCTTGTTATCGCATGCGGCGGAGATGGGACGTTAAATGAAGTCGTCAATGGACTTGCCGGCGCACAGAATGGGCATCGCGTGCCGCTTGCGTTGCTTCCCGGCGGAACGGCGAACATTCTGGCGAAGGAATTGAATCTGCCCTGGGACATTCCGGGGGCGGCGAAGAAGCTGATTCACGGCGAAGTGCGGGACATTGCGCTTGGGCTCGCGACGCCGATTAACGAGCCTGAAAAAAAGCGTTGGTTCTTGAGCGTGGCAGGCGCCGGCCCGGACGGGATGATTGTTTATGCCGTCGATCTGGATCTGAAGGCTCGAGTCGGGATTCTGGCGTATTGGTGGCAGGGAGCGCGGGAAGTGCTGCGTTATAAGTTTCCGCATTTTCGCGTCATCGCGGACAACGTGCAGATCAATTCGACTCTGGTAGTCGTGGGGCGAACGAAGAATTACGGCGGTCCGTTCAAGATCACGACGGATGCGGATCTGTTTGAAGACAAATTTGAATTGATGACGCTGACGACGCAGAGCGGATTTCGCTATCTGAGCTATTTACCGAGTTTGTGGATGAACAAGCTGCGCGGGACCGATGGCGTGCATTTCTGGAAAGCGGATCGGGTTGTTTGCGAACCACTGGACAGCAATCCGGTTTACGCGCAGGTTGACGGCGAGCCGCTGGCGCGGTTGCCGATTGAATTCAAGATTGTGCCTCGAGCGTTGAAACTTCTGGTTCCGCAGGACGGCGCTACGCAAAAGGTTCGCGCGGTCGCCTGAGCCCAAGACAATTTATGGATGTTGGAACGCAAGGTCTGGCATCGCTGGTCATCGCTCGCGCGTTTGTGCCGCGAGCGCCGTGGCGGGCATGGGCTGTGATCGTGATTGCGGGAAGCATCGCGAATATCGATGTCGTGAGTGCGATGGTGAGCCCGAGTGCTTTTATCGAGTGGCACCGGACGTATGCGCACTCGATCGTTGTTTCGTTGATTGTGAGCGCGGTGCTGGCAGTGGCGTACATTTCTGCAAGTTCACGACGTGTTCGCGGACCGGAAGAAAAAACGCCGCCAGGGATGCCGGCGCTACCAAAGGCGCCGCGGGCAGCGTTTTTTGCCGCAGTGATTTTTGCGGGGCTGCTTCATTTAGTGCTGGATGCGGCTCAGCCGGACGGCACCATGATTTTTTGGCCTTTGAGCAAGCAGCGCGTTGCGTTGGACTGGCTGCCGCACATCGATCCGTGGATTATCGCGATTCTGCTGGCGGCGCTTTTTTTGCCCGAACTGACGCGGCTGGTGACCGATGAGATCGGAGCGAAGGCGCGCGGAGGACGCGGACGCGTGGGGGCGATCATCGGGCTTGTCGTTCTTGCGCTGTATGTCGGCATGCGAGCCGATCTTCATAGCAACGCGATCGCAACATTGCAGAGTCGCAGTTACGACACCGGAGCACCGCATCGCGTCGCCGCCTACGCCGATGCGGGGTCGCCATTTATCTGGCACGGAATCGTCGAGACCGAACGCGCGCTGCACGAGCCTGACGTCAGTATCTTCACGAGCTCGCAATTTGATACCGATAATGGATCGACGTTGTTCAAGCCCGAGCCTTCGCCGATGCTCGAACAGGCGCAGCGCACGGAAGCCGCGAAGAAGTTTATCGGGGCGGCGCAGTTCCCGAAAGCGGACATCGAAAAAACTACGGACGGCTACGATGTTGAGCTGCGCGATCTTCGTTATGCCGGAATCGGGGAGACGCAGCGGGAAATCCTGGCGCGAATCGAACTGGATGCAAACGGAAAGCTCTTGAACGACGAACTTGTCTGGGCGCGGAATGCCAAGCGGCATTAGTACTTTTCCTCGAGCACCTTTTTTTCGTACATCAGGAATTTTGAAGCGGCGTAACTGATTCCCACAAGAATGATCAACGCGGCGATAACGGTGAGTTTGTGGGTTGCGAGATATGGCAGAGCCTGCGAGCCGTAGCGGACCGCGAGATATCCCACAGCGAAATAGCGGACCACGCGAGCGATGGTGATAGCCGTGATGAAACCTCGGAGCGGTACTCGAAACACGCCTGCGGCGAGCACGAAAAATTTGAACGGAGTTGGCGGCGGAAGAAGGGCCGCGACCAACATGCCGACGAATCCGTTTTCTTCGACGAACTTGCGGATTTTTTCGGCGCGCTTGCCCGCCTTTTTCTGGAACGCGGCTTCGCCCGCTTTGAATGCCAGGAAATAAAGGAACACGCAACCCAGCACAGAACCCGTTGTGGCCGCCGTCGCGTAGAGAATCATGCGCGACGGCCTTTGCATCGAAAGCGAGATCAGCAGCAAGTCATTGATGACGGGGAACGTCAGCACGGATGAGTCGAGAAACGAAATCATGAAGAGGCCGGGCCAACCGAGGGTGGCGGCGAATCCGACGACTTTTTGTTTCCAGCCGGTTAGGTTGCCTTGCAACAGATCCTCCCTCGCTTACTTCGCGCAGACCTCATCGACGATGGCGTGCGTTAATTTCGATAGATCGTTCGGTTCGATCACGAATGGCGGCGTGAGATAGATCACGTCGCCGAACGGCTTGATCCAGCAGCCTTTTTCGACGAAGCGCGCACGCAATCCTACCGCATCTACTGTGCTGGACATCTGAACGGCGCCGATGGCGCCGCGGACGCGAACGTCGCGAACGTTTTTCGCGCACCGACATGGGGACAGCTCTTCGGTGAGTTGCGCCTCGATCGCGCAGACTTGTTGCAGGCGCGGCTCGGATTCGAAGAGATCGAGCGAGGCGTTGGCGGCGGCGCATCCGAGCGGGTAGGCCATGTAAGTTGGGCCGTGCATCAGGGCTGCGTCCGCATCGTCGGAGAGAAATGCGTTGAAGATTTTACCGGTGGCGACCGTTGCGGCCAGCGGGATTGTGCCGCCCGTTAAAGCTTTGCCGAGACAGATGATGTCGGGGGTTACGGCGGCCTGCTCACAGCCGAACATCGAGCCGGTGCGGGCGAAGCCAGTGAAGATTTCGTCGAAGATCAGCAGGGCGTTGTGGCGCGAGCAGAGTTTTTTTAGCTCAGCGAGAACGGCGGCGTCGTGAAATTTCATTCCGCCGGCGCCTTGGACAAGTGGTTCGATGATGACTGCGGCGATTTCTTTGGAGTTTTCGCTCAGCAAGCAATCGAGTGTGTCGCGATTTTTGTTGGAGTCAGGCAAGTCGACGACAAATTGCTCTGGGACGACGCCGCGAAAGAGTTTGTGCATGCCTTCTTCGGGATCGCAGATAGCCATCGTGGCGAAGGTGTCGCCGTGATAGCCGCCACGAAAGCTGACGAACTTTGTGCGGCGTTCGCCTTGGTTCAGCCAGAACTGGACGGACATTTTGAGGGCGACTTCCACCGCGACTGAGCCGGACTCGCTGAAGAAAACGTGGTTTAGATCGCCAGGGAGCATTTTCGCGAGACGAGCTGCGAGAGTGTAAGCGGGCTCGTGGGCGAGGCCGCCGAACATTACGTGGGGCATTTTTTCGAGTTGCTCGCGGATGGACTTCAAAATATGCGGGTGCGCGTAGCCGTGGCAGGCGGTCCACCAACTTGAGATCCCGTCGATGAGTTCGCGGCCGTCGGCTAGTTTCAAATGCACACCCGACGCGGACACGACGGGAAGCGGCAGGCCGGCCGTTTTCATTTGCGTGTACGGGAGCCAGACGTGAACGAGATTGAGCCAGTCGAGATTGGGCATGGATCACGCTTTTTTGAGCCTGTGAAACGGCAAAAACGGACCGCGACAACTGCATAAATCTTGCCGAGATGGGGCGCAGCATGCCGCGCCCCTACATGAACTCAATGGCGTTGAAAATTGTCTCAGGAAATGTTGCGGCGTGGAAATTATTGGGCGAAGGCGGCGCGATCGAAATTGTTCATGAAGACTTGCATGAGCGCGGTGCGATGCAGATTTGGCAGGCGCGGAATTTCGCCGATCACGCGGACGTGGCCGAAACGTTCGATGGTTTCGCGATTTTCGCGATTTTGATCGCCGATGAGGACGACGCCGTGGACGGGCAATTCGGCGGCATGAAGAGCGGCGAGCGTGAGCAGCGTGTGATTGATGGTGCCGACGCCGCTGCGCGCCGCGAGGATTACGGGCAGCATAAATTTCACCATCATGTCGAGCATGAATTGTTTTTGATTGATGGGGACGAGGACGCCGCCAGCGCCTTCGACGACGAGCCAGTCGTTGTGAAGGCTGGTCGGCAAGGTGATGCGGTTGAGGTCAATTTCGGTGCCGGCCCAACGAGCTGCGAGATCGGGCGAAACGGGCGGAACGAATTTGTAAACTTCGTCGAGAGTTCGATCTGTGCCGATGCCAGCGAGGCGCATGACGGTAACGCGATCGGAGCCTTCGAGCGTGCCGGTTTGAATCGGCTTCCAGTAGACGGCATCGAGCGCTGCGCAGAGGAGCGCCGAGAGCGTCGTTTTGCCAACACCGGTGTCCGTGCCGGTGATGAAGAAATGATTCCTCACGAACACCCCGCTGCCAGCGGGATGCGCTGGGTTCGCCACGATGAGAGGCAGCTTGCGAGTCGATCGAGTTCGGTTGCGGCGATGGCGCTCGTGAGTGAGAGGCGCAGGCGCGCGCGGTTTTGAGGGACTGTTGGCGGGCGAATGGCTCGCACTGCGATGTTTTCGCGCTGCAGGAACTCGGCGGCGGCGATGGCTTCGTCGTTGGCGCCGACGATGATGGGGATGATTTGCGATGACGATGCGGCGGTATCGTATCCGTGAGCCCTCAGTTCCGTGGTCAAGCGATTTGCATTCGCCAACAATCGCGCTCTGTCGGAATCCATGCGGCGCGCGATTTGGAGGGCGGCGCGAATTTGGTCGGCCATGTAGGGCGGCATCGCAGTGCTGAAGATGAATGTACGCGCGTGATTGATGAGGTGATCGCGGAGCGTCGCGCTGCCGCAGACGAAAGCGCCGGCGCTGGCGAGGGCTTTGCCGCAGGTGTGGGTCATGGCGACGACTTCGCCGGTGAGACTTGCTGCGGCGGCGATGCCGCGGCCGTTGGGGCCGTGGACGCCGATTGCGTGGGCTTCGTCGAGGATCAAGCCGGCGCCGTGGCGCGCACAAAGACTGGCGAGTTCGGTGACGTTGGCGATGTCGCCGTCCATGCTGAAGACGGTTTCGGTGACGACGAATTTGCGGGCGGTTGGGCTCAACGTCGCAGAACGTAGAGCGATTTCAAGATCGTTGAGATCGAGGTGGCGATAAATTATTTTGCGCGCGCCAGAGAGGCGCATGCCGTCGATCAGGCTGGCGTGATTGAGTTCGTCGGAGAGGACGACGTCGTCTTTTCGCAGAACCGACGTGAGAAGACCAACGTTCGCCGCGTAGCCGCTGCCGAAGTAAAGCGCGGACTCGGTTCCGGCGAAGTCGGCGAACTCCTGCTCGAGGCGATCCCAATCGCGCAAATGGCCAGAAAGCAGGCGGGAGCCGGTTCCACCGACTCTCGGCGCGGTGCGCACCGCTTCGATTACGGCTGACCGCAATTCTTCGGACTCCGAGAGGCCGAGATAGTCGTTCGAGCAGAGATTCACGGATGCGCGCGAAGAGTCGCTGCTCGCGCTCGTATCGACGAGTGTGCGCCGCTGCTCCCGCTTTTCCAGGTCGCGAAGTCCGTCTTGCATCTCGCGCTGGAATGCTCTGTGAAATTCAGTTGGCATGCGATTCGAGTGGCTTCAATCCCAGGGTTTGCAACAATTGCTCGTCTTCATCCGGCCCTGGATTCGGTGTGGTCAGCAACTTCTCTCCGACGAAAATCGAATTTGCTCCGGCCATGAAGCAGAGTGTGACTGCTTCTGGCGACAACTGTTTGCGGCCGGCGGCGAGACGCACGCGCGATTTCGGCATCAGAATTCGCGCTGTCGCGATGGCGCGCACCATTTCGAGCGGATCAAGCGCGGGCATGGAGGCCAGCGGCGTTCCTTCAACGCGCACCAACATATTAATGGGCACGCTCTCAGGATGAGGAGACAGCATCGCCAGTTGTTGCAGCAATCCGATGCGATCGTTTTCGTGCTCGCCCATGCCGAGAATTCCGCCGCAGCAGACGGTAATTCCCGCCTTACGCACGGCTGCGAGAGTTCGCAGGCGCTCGTCGTACACACGCGTCGTGATGATCGAGCCATAAAATTCAGGAGATGTATCCAGGTTGTGGTTGTAAGCGGTGAGGCCGGCATCTTTCAGCTTAGCGGCTTGGCCTTCGTTCAACATGCCGAGAGTGCAGCAGACTTCCATTCCCAGCGACGACACGCCCCGAACCATTTCGAGAACGCGCTCGAACTCGGCGCCTTCGGGCGCCTGGCGCCATGCGGCGCCCATGCAAAAGCGAGTCACGCCCCGTTCGGCGGCGTCGCGCGCGACGCTGATGACGTGCTGGGCGTCGAGCAAACCCTGACGTTCAACTGGGGCGTCGTAGTGCGCACTTTGCGGGCAGTAGGCGCAGTCTTCGGGGCAGCCGCCGGTCTTGATGGAAAGCAGCTGGCAGGTCTGAACTCGGTCGGGAGCGTGGTTCGCGCGGTGGACCGTTTGTGCGCGAAAGACCAATTCGGTCAGCGGAGTCTGGTAAATCGCCGCGACTTCGTCGCGAGACCAGTCATATCGCAATCCGCCGGGTTCAGCGGTGCCCAAAGCGCCGCCCTTGGCCGGTCCGCCGGCCACTCCAATCACCTGAGTACTCATGATCCCCCGCACCAAAGGTGCACAGCCCAGACTAACCCGCTTCTCCCCTACAGCCAACCGAATGGGCTCTTGTAGTCGCTGAATAGTAGCATGCAGGCCACTCAGGAGGCACACTCGTCGGCCGATCCGGCGACGATTTGACATACAGCCACACCCTACCCGGATGCCAGTTTTCCTCAGGAAGCTCGATTTTTGAGCCGCAGTCTCGTTTGACCAACTTCCGCGTAAATGTTATAAAACCAACACTTTGTTTAGCGGTTCGTCGTACGCCCAGCGTGCTGCGAAACGTCCTGCCGGGTAGGTCAGGGCGTCAGCGTTCTGGTGACACGTCCCAGTCCTGCGTTAACGAGGTTAATTTCGAAAGTTTTAGTGGCAGTGGTCTGTTCGCTCAGGGTAGTGTGCCGTTTTCACGGCCACTCGATCTAAGTTCGCCTACATCTTGGTACCGATTACTGGAGGAGTGTCGATGCGCACCTGGCTCACAAGTGCCCGGTCACTGGCATGTCGAATCGCAAAATTTAGCGCGGTAGCCATGACGCTATCGCTGTTGACGGCGGTGCAGTCGTTCGCCGCGCAAGCCACAGAGGAAGTCGGCGGTGAAGCGGCCCTCAAGCTTCCGGATCTCTCCTCGGTTTCGTTTCTCGGGATTGACGGGCACAAACTGCTTCTCTTCGGCATTCTCTTCTGCATCTTCGGACTGGCTTTCGGCCTGATCATTTACAGCCGGCTGAAGAATTTGCCGGTGCATCGCACGATGCGCGACATTTCCGAACTCATCTACGAAACTTGCAAAACGTATCTCTTCACCCAGGGCAAGTTCCTGATGCTGCTGTGGTTGTTCATCGCTGTGGTCATCATTTTGTACTTCGGCGTGCTTGCTCCGGTTCCCGGCAAGTCGATCGCGGTAACGCTCCCCATTATTCTGTTCTTCAGTCTCGTCGGCATCGCCGGCAGTTACGGCGTCGCCTGGTTCGGCATTCGCGTAAATACGTTCGCGAACTCGCGCACGGCCTTCGCCAGCCTGCGCGGCAAGCCTTATCCGATTTACGACACGCCGCTTCAGGCGGGCATGAGCATCGGCATGATGCTCATCAGCGTCGAGTTGCTGATGATGCTGCTGATTCTGCTGTTCATCCCCGGCGACTACGCCGGGCCGTGCTTCATTGGGTTCGCGATCGGCGAATCGCTCGGCGCTGCGGCGTTGCGTATCGCAGGCGGCATTTTCACCAAGATTGCCGACATCGGCTCCGACCTGATGAAGATCGTCTTCAAGATCAAGGAAGACGATGCGCGCAATCCGGGCGTCATCGCGGACTGCACGGGCGACAACGCAGGCGATTCGGTCGGCCCCAGCGCGGACGGCTTCGAAACCTACGGCGTCACCGGGGTCGCGCTCATTACCTTCATTCTTCTCGGCGTGAAGGATCCGACGGTGCAGGTTCAGTTGCTCGTCTGGATCTTCGTGATGCGCATCGTCATGCTCGTCGCCAGCGCCCTGGCCTACTTCCTAAACACTGCGATCGCAAAGGCCAAGTATGGCAACGCGGACGAAATGAACTACGAAGCGCCTCTTACTTCGCTCGTCTGGATCACCTCGATCGTCTCCATCGCCTTCACCTACGGAATCTCATTGCTGATCATCCCGATGCTCGGCAACGACTCGACGCAGTGGTGGAAACTCGCAACGATCATCTCCTGTGGCACGCTGGCCGGCGCGATCATCCCGGAACTCGTAAAGGTCTTTACTTCGACCGAATCGCGACACGTTAAAGAAGTTGTCGCCTCTGCCGAAGAAGGCGGCGCGTCGCTCGGCATTTTGTCTGGGTTCGTCGCGGGTAACTTCTCCGCCTATTACATCGGACTCGCCATGGTTCTCCTGATGTCCGTCGGCTATCTCATCAGCAACTTAGGCCTGGGCGCTCAGATGATTGCCGCGCCGGTCTTCGCCTTCGGTCTCGTCGCGTTCGGCTTCCTGGGCATGGGCCCGGTGACGATCGCCGTCGACTCGTACGGCCCGGTCACCGACAACGCTCAGTCCGTCTACGAGCTTTCGCTCATCGAACAAGTTCCCAACATCAAGTCCGAACTTAAAAAGGACTACAACATCGACGTTAATTTCGAACGCGCCAAAGAAATGCTCGAAGCCAATGACGGCGCGGGCAACACGTTTAAGGCCACCGCCAAGCCCGTGCTCATCGGGACGGCAGTCGTCGGCGCGACGACGATGATCTTCTCGATCATCATGGCGCTCACGCACGGCCTTACCGCCAATGTGAACAAGCTGTCGCTCCTTCACGCGCCCTTCGTTCTTGGCCTGATCACCGGCGGCGCGATGATTTACTGGTTTACCGGCGCATCGACCCAGGCCGTTACCACCGGCGCCTACCGCGCGGTAGAATTCATCAAGGCCCACATCAAGCTCGACGGCGCAGCGGCCGCGAGCGTCGCCGACAGCAAAAAAGTCGTCGAGATCTGCACCAAGTACGCGCAGAAGGGCATGCTTAACATCTTCATCGCCGTCTTCTTCGCGACGCTGGCCTTCGCCTTCGTCGAGCCGTTCTTCTTTATCGGTTATCTCTTCTCGATCGCGATCTTCGGCCTGTACCAAGCCATCTTCATGGCCAACGCCGGTGGCGCATGGGATAACGCCAAGAAGATCGTCGAAGTCGAGCTGAAACAAAAGGGCACGCCACTCCACGACGCCACTGTCGTTGGCGACACGGTCGGCGATCCGTTCAAGGACACCAGCTCCGTCGCGCTCAACCCGGTCATCAAGTTCACGACGCTGTTCGGCCTTCTGGCCGTCGAACTCGCCGTTCAACTGACGGCATCTCAGGGCGAAGGACTGACCCACATCCTGGCGGCAGTCTTCTTCTCCATTTCGTTCATCTTCGTCTACCGCAGCTTCTACAGCATGCGCATCCGCAGCACCGCTCACTAAATTCGGCAGTCGAAAATGAGTTAAGAAAAGGCCACCTATCCGGGTGGCCTTTTCTGTTCCCACGCGTTTCGTCTTTTCGATCGGCCGTGCATCACACTGACCGTTCGATCGACAGATTATCGCCCAAGCATTGTCCGAGGAGATTCCCGTCATCACAAGCGACCAGCGATTTCGTCTTTACGATGACCTCGAAGTCGTTTGGTAATCGCCACCCAAAAGCTTGGTACGTCCGGAGATCGCCAGCGTGGTGGGCAGCTCTTTTCAGAGTCGTATTTCCATTTGCCCCGTTCGCGTCGGTGTTCTACGATACCCGCCGGTAACCAGGAGCCTCCAAGATGAGCTCGATCGCGCGTAATTCCCTCCTCTCCGTCGCTGCGGTAGTCTTTCTTCTCGCCCTTCCGAATCACTCGCATTCGAATCCAACGCCGGCTGAACAGTGGCGCCAGCTTTTCAATGGCAAAAATCTCGATGGCTGGAAGCACGTCGGCCCCGGCGAAGACACCGTCGAGGACGGACTGATCCGCACGCACGGCGGCATGGGATTGCTCTACTGGACGAAGGAAAAATTCGGCAACTGCCGCATCCGCGTCGTCTACAAAATGCGCGATCACAACGATAACTCCGGCGTTTTCATTCGCATTCCGCTCGAGCCGCGCGAGCCGTGGATGCCCGTCCACTACGGCTACGAAGTCCAGATCGACAATCAGCCCGAGGATTCGAAGGAAGACGAATATCACGTGACCGGCACGCTGTACTCGCTAACAAAACCCCTCGCTCGCCCCGGCAAGCCGGGCCCCGAGTGGAACACGATGGTGATTACCCTAAACGGCGCGCGCACGATCGTCGAAGTCAACGGCGTCCGCGTCACCGACTACACCGAAGGCGGGCCGGTGCCCGAGCGCAAGTTCGACTTCGAACCGCAACACGGCCGCCGCCCCGATGAAGGCTATATCGGCCTCCAGAATCACAGCGACAATGACATCGTGTTCTTTAAAGAAGTGGCCGTCGGTCCGCTTCCGTAAATGACGCCCCATCAGCGCTTCATCGAGCTTTCACTTGTAAGGGCACAGCATCGCTGCGCCCCAGCCTGGCTAGATCGCCGCAGTACCTCGACCCGAATTGGCCTTCCCTTGAACTTTCAACTGTCGACTGTCAACTCTCCCAGGAGCTTTGCAAATGCCACGCACCCCCAATAACTACACGCGCCGTCAGTTCCTTCAACGCACCGCTGCCACGGCTGGCGCGCTTGCAGCCGCGAACGCGATCGCGCTGCCCGACCATCGCCTCGAAGCGGCCAGCTTCCCCGCGAACGTGCCTCCTAGCGATCGCCTTCGCTTCGGCATCATCGGCGTCGGCATGGAAGGCTCCGGCGTACTTTCCAACGCGGTCGCGCTGCCCGGCGGTGAATGCGTCGCCGCCGCGGATCTCTACGACGAACGCCACCTCCTCGCTCGAGAAATCACCGGAAAGCCAAACCTCTTCACCACGCGCAAATACAAAGAGCTCCTCGATAATAAAGATATCGACTGCATCCTGGCAGCCGTGCCCGACCACTGGCACAAGCAAGTCGTCGTCGATTCCGTTCGCGCCGGCAAGCCGATTTACTGTGAAAAGCCGATGTCGCACACCGCGGCGGATGGCGTCGAAATGGTCGCGGCTGCAAAAGAGACCGGCAAGATCGTGCAAATCGGATCCCAGCGCGTGAGTTCCGTCATCTGCGCGAAGGCGAGAGAAATCCTCGCGCAAGGAACAATCGGCACGCTGACGCTCGTCGAAGGCACCTACGGCCGCAACGATCCGAACGGCGCATGGGAATATCCGACGCCGCCGGGACTGTCGCCGCAAAATTTCGATTGGGAAACCTGGCAAGGTACGGTGCCGAAGCGCGCTTGGGATCCCGACATGTCGCCGAAGTATTTCGCGCGTTGGCGCTGTTGGCGTGAATACGGCACCGGTGTCGCCGGCGATCTGCTCGTTCACCTGGTCAGCGGCATGATGTTCATGCTTGGCATTAACGAGCAGCCGAATCGCGTCCAAGCGCTCGGCAACATCATTCGCTGGAAAGACGGACGCAACATGCCCGACGTGCATGCGGCTCTTTACGAATATCCATCGCTCCAGGCGCCGGTTTACCTGCGCCTGAATCTCGGCGGCGCCTCACCGGAAACGTATCGCTTCTACGGGTCGAAGGGCACGCTCGAAGTCACCGAGTACGACATCAAGTATTCGCCGCAAACCGGCGAAAACGATTCTCCCAGCTACTACACCGGCAGCTTTCCAAACGCGATGCGCGCCGCCTACGCGAAACAATGGCACGAGGAAAACGATCCAAAACCAGGCAAGGAGCCGACGCTCGAGGGCTTCACATACACCGGCGCATCCTGGGACGAATTGAAGCCGCACCTTTGGAATTTCTTCCAAGCCGTTCGTACGAACGGAACCGTCACCGAAGATGCCGTCTTCGGCCACCACGCCGCGCTCGCCTGTCACATGGCGAATGAATCGTACTTCCGCCATGCGCCCACGACCTGGGACGCCGCGACGAACACGATCAAAAGTTAGCAGCGAGCTACGATCGTTCGTCGAAATTTTTATTGAGGTGGGCGACCGAGCGTAATCTCGCGCACGATTTCGCGCGCCCGGTCCTCGTTCGCCGCAGAGACGTAGATATGCGTCTGCCCGTCCGGCGTCTCGATATGCATCGGGATTTCGTTTTCCTGCAACGCCGCGGTGAGAAACTCCGACGTCTTGTCGTCGCCCCCGTTCCAGATTTCGACTTTCGGATGTTCCTCCGTGTCGTCGGTCAGCGGGCGCTCTTCGCTTGGCGCAAACGGCTGCTCTGGAAGCTCCAAATCTTGCGGTTCCTGCGCGAGCAATTTTTCCAAAATCTGTTGTGCCGCCGTCATGTCGGCCGACAGCACTGCCACCTCAAACCCGAATCGTGGCTTCCAATCGATCGGCAGCGGATCCGCATCCGGCGTGATCGAGTCATCGCCAATCGCCATGTTCCGCGAAGGAACTCCCGCTGCATTCAGCGAGTCGGTCAAAGTCTGATAGAACGCAGGATCCTCACCCGCCCACAACAGGATCAGCGAAGAGCCAGCAGCCGGACTTGCGCACATAAACTTTCTCCTTAAAGGAAGACGAAGACCGAAAATCGCTTGATTTCGCCGCAAGTCTACTACGGCTGTCGAATTCGTGGATATCGATTGGAATTTGTAGTCGCGATGGTCGTCCCGACCACAACGGCAAAACCCTGCAATATCAGGCAACACATTGATAAAGAAAGGGTTACGCCGCGTACAAAACTACAACTCCGAATGGACAACCTGTAGCCGGCAGCTGGCAAGGTGCCGTGCGTCTTTTTCCCGTCGCCACTCGTATACCGTTTAGAATGAACGCCACGTTCACTAACGCTCGGTTGCAAACAGCGGTTGCTGGAGCGACTTGTGGTTCCGCTCTCGGCGCGACGTCTTCGATTCTCGGTTCGCTGGCGAACGCTGCACGTTCGACATTTCTTTTCTCCCCGGTGATGACTGACGACAGAAAAACTCTGATCCAAGGTCTGCGCCACCGAGACCCCGAACTTCTCGATCGCCTGATCGAGGAATATCAGCATCGGCTGTATCGCTATTTGGTCTACATAACGGGCGACGCCGCTCGCGCCGAAGATTTTTTCCAGGAAACGTGGATTCGCGTTCTCGAACGCGGGCATCAATACGACGGCCGGCACAAATTCGAAGCCTGGCTTTTTACGATCGCTCGCAATCTCGTGATCGACTGGCAGCGGCAGAAAAAAGCGATTAGCCTCGATTCGATGGTCGATCCGGAAGACGAAGGACGACCGATCGACTTGCCAGACGAAAAGGCCGAATCGCCTCTGCATGTTTACCTGCAAGGTGAAAGTGATCAGCGCGTGCAGGCTTCGCTGGATCGACTGCCGGTTCCCTATCGCGAAGTTTTGCTGCTCAGGTTCCGCGAAGAGATGCAGTTGGATGAAATCGCGCGAATTCAGTCGACGCCAATCTCAACCGTAAAATCGAGACTGTATCGGGGGTTGGAAGCACTCAAAGGTTTGTTGGCAGGCGGTGCGGCGTGAACTCGCAATCAATTATGCTTGAATCACACGCCCGCGCCGAATCGCTCATCGCGAAGGAACGTGTCGAAGGCATTTCGCCGGCCGAGCAGGAATGGTTGGCGGGTCACTTGCGCGAATGCGGCCAGTGCAGTGCGAGCGTGGAAGCGACGCAGCAAGCATTGCGCTCGTTGCTCTCGCTGCAGGTCACAGCGCCGCGCGGACTCGCCGCACGCACGCAATTCCGCGTACGCCTGCGCGCACAAGAGATGCGCTCCGCGCGTCAACCGCGCTGGCGTCTTGTCTATCTCATGTGCGGCGCGTCGTGGGTTGCAGGAGCTGCGACTGCTCCGTACGTTTGGCGCGGATTGGAATGGATCGGGCATCGCGCCGGCCTTCCCGATCTTGTGTGGAAGATGGGCTTCGGTGTCTGGTGGGCCTTACCCGCGATCATCGCGGCGGCAATTTTGTTTGCCGAAAGCTCCGGAAACACCGCGGCGCGAGTCGACCTGAACAAAAATTTCTAACGGCTTCGGCCGAGTGGCAGAAGCGGAGACGACTGAAATGACGGAGTATCCACAAAAAGTGAGCGAATCCTGGAGCGAGCGCATGCGCCTCATTCGCTTCCGGCGCAAGCGTGAAAAAGGCCTGCGCTTTTGGCAAGAGTTCCGGCTTGTACCTGCGTGGCTCCGATGGACTGTCGCCACACTCTATGTTCTCGCGCTCGTGATCGCCATCGTCGTCAACCTGAGCCCGACATTCAGCCAAGGTCACGCCTTTCCGCCGGAACTGCAGGACAATCCTGCGCTGGCTTCACTGGCGTTGGCCGGAATCGTGACTTGCGTCTCGGTCTTCCTCGCGAGCTACATCTTCATGATCGCGTACGTAAACCGCGATGCGAAGCGACGCGGCATGAGCTCGGGACTGTGGACCTTTCTCGTCATCGTCCTCTCGCCGGCGTATTTTGCGATCGGCTTCATTCTCTACTTCCTGATGCGGCAGCCGCTGCCTTACGCGTGCCCTCAGTGCGGCAAGATGGTCGGGGCGCGCTTCAACTATTGCCCGAACTGCAAGTGCAACCTGCATCCGTCCTGCCCGCAGTGCAAGCAGGAAGTCGCCGAGGACGATAAGTACTGCCCCAATTGCGCGTTTGAGTTGCGGGCTGCGCATCCATCTGAGCCCGCGAATCCGGCGTATCCATCGCTCGAAAGTTAGGGCTGCCGACACGGGTCTGGTGAGGTTCTCGAGCACGCCGTCCGGTCTGTGAAACCGCACCGTCCCGCAGCCCATCCAACCGCCATGAAACTCCGCCGCATCGAAGCCTTGCGGTAGGGGTAAACCCATCTGGTATCTTGGCGTTGGGAGAATGTGCGATGAATAAGCTTTCAAAGAGATTGGCCGGCGCGGTCGCGACTGTGTTTCTTGCCACGTGCTTCGCCGCAACAGCGGGGCGCGCGATGCCTCAACAAGCGGCGGCGCAGCCTACCGAAAACCTGGACGCGAAGGACATCAAGGCCTTCGTTCTCGATCAAGCGAAGTTCGATCGGATCACCGCCAGCTTTGGCGATATCGCGAATTGCCGAAAGCAAAATCGCGCGCCGTGGGATCAGTTGACCGGGGACCCTGCGTACACCGACGCATCGCTGACCGAAAAGGCAAAAATGATGGACGCGCAAGTCGGCCAATGCACCGCGCTGCTCAAAAATCACGGATTCACCACGCGCGACTATCTCATTTCGATCGATGTGCTCAGTCGTTCCGAGCAGGTTTCGCTGATGAAGAAACGCAACATGACGGCCGCTGCAGGCAAAATCGCAGAGGCGCTAAATCCCGCGAGCATTGCGTTCACCGATGCGCACTACGAGGAAATCGAGAAGTGGCGGCAGTCGATTCGCGTGCAGGCTCAGGCATCGCAGCAGGCTCCGCAGGCTCAGCCGCAAAGGTGAAGAGGAACTAGGCGGGCGGAGTTGCTTCGCGCACTTCGCGGATGATTTCGCGGGAGGCCGCTTCCGCTCTCGGAGCAACGAGTAATGTGATCTGGTTGGGCGACGGGCCTGCCAAGTTCGTTTCTTCCTCGCGCCTCACTCCGATTCGATTTTCGCGCAGGCAAGCTTCGAGAAGATCGGCAAGCGCCGTATCCTCACCGCTCCAAACGGCAACAGTCGCTTCCTTCGGCTGAAAGTCACGATCGGCGCCGTGAGGGCTATCCTCACCCGAATCGTCGTCGCGCTCCACGGATTCGTCGAGCGCAAACGGAGCACTCTCGCGCACGTTCGCCAAGAGTTCCTTCGCGCGCGCCAAATCCGAAAGAAACACACGCACTGCATATTTCGGCCGCGGCATCGCCAATTCGAATACAAGATGTTCGTTCGTCGGCGAAACATGATGCCGGATCCCGGCATCGCGCAAAATGTGGATGACTTCGCTCACGGCGAGAGGATCGCCGCCCTTCCAAGCCACCACGATTTTCTCTTTACGCTGCCGTTCGTCGAGCGGATGCCCGCGCAATTCTTCGGGCACGAGTTCGATACTGCACACGCTGCACATCGCGTGGCTGTCAGCGTACTCCGCATCGCAAACCGGACAATATTTCATCGATTTTTGTGCTTCAGGCCTCTCCGCCGCTCCAGCTCACAGTCAGACGCGTTCCACTGCCAACGCAACCGCATTCCCGCCGCCGAGGCACAGCGCCGCAATCCCCCGCTTCAAATCCCGCCGCTGCAACTCATAGAGCAACGTCACCAAAATCCGCGCCCCGCTCGCCCCGATCGGATGCCCAATCGCCACCGCGCCGCCATTCACATTCACCTTCTCAGGATTCAGCTTGAGCTGCCGCGTCACCGCAATCGCCGCCACCGCAAACGCCTCGTTCAACTCCACGAGATCGACATCCTTGTTGCGGTCCCAGCCCGTCTTCGCCAAAAGCTTCTCTACAGCTTCGACCGGCGCCATCATCACCCATTTTGGCTCGACGCCGCTCACCGCCTGCGCCACAATCCGCGCCATCGGCTGCTTGCCGAGCCGCTGCGCATTCCGCTCACTCGTCACGATCAAAGCCGCCGCGCCATCATTCGTCCCAGGCGCATTCCCCGCCGTCACCGTCCCATCCTTCTTAAATGCCGGCTTCAACTTCGCCAGCACTTCCATCGAAGTATCTTCGCGCGGCGACTCGTCATACTTGATCACCACTGGATCGCCTTTCTTCTGCGGCACCTCGATCGGCAGAATCTGCGCCTCAAAAAAACACGACTTCCGGGCCCGAATCGCTTTCTGATGACTTTCAAACGCGAACCGATCCTGCTCCTCGCGCGAAATTCCATACTTCTCCGCCACCAGTTCGCCCGTCATCCCCATATGAAAATTTTCGTACGAGTCCCACAGTCCGTCGTGAATCATCGAATCGATGAGTTTCCCATCTCCCAACCGGTACCCGCTCCGCGCCTGCGGCAAAAGATACGGCGCGTTCGTCATCGACTCCATCCCGCCCGCCACCACAACCTCCGACTCACCCAACTGCACAGCCTGCGCCGCCAGTCCGACCGCCTTCAACCCCGATCCGCAAACCTTGTTGATCGTCAGCGCCGCCACTCGCGGATCGCACCCGCCCTTCAGCGCCGCCTGCCGCGCCGGATTCTGCCCCAACCCCGCCTGAAGGACATTTCCGAGGATCGCCTCGTCGATCTGTTTGGCCTCGATACCCGCGCGCCGCGCCGCTTCTGCAATCACCTTCGCCCCAAGCTCCGGCGCTGTAAACGACGACAACCCGGCCTGAAATTTCCCCACAGGTGTGCGAACAGCGGACAGAATGACAGGCGTTTCCATAGCGGGATCCTCCAAAACACCATTATACGAGATCGCCCGATCCCCCGCAGAAACGCAAAAGGGCGCCCAACATCAGCGCCCTCCCGTAAGGGCACAGCACCGCCGTGCCCTCTTAACCAACTTTCTTCACCCGCGAACTACGCGTTTGCCGGTTTCCCCATCTGTCCCTCATCCGCACTCGGCCCATACAAACCTGGCACCGGCACATCGAGCATCCGGAAATACACCGTCAGTTGCCCGCGATGATGAATCAGGTGATTCATCACCATTCCACGCAGCACCGCAATCCGCGGCATCGTCAGGATGTTCTGCCCGCCCGCGAGCAGGCTCCAGTTCGCCATCAGATCTGCATCGCTCACTTTCTCCAGAGCCACGCGAGCATCAGCCACATCCTTGTCAAACTGAGCCAACGCCTGCTTCGTATTCTCGGCCTTCGGCATATCCGGACCTTTGCCGTCTTTAGGCGCTATATCCAAACTCTCCGTATTGATTGTCATCGTCGCCCAACTCGGGAGCGTCGACAAATGCCACGCATACCACCCTACCGTTCCCGACTTCTCATGCGGCTTCCAATTCCACTTTTCGTCCGGCACACGTTCCAGCACTTGCCGCGTGCTCTTCATCTCCTGATCGAATTCCGGCAGCATCGATTGCCCAATCGTCATGATCGAATTCCTCCGAGGTCAAAATAGGGACTCTAGGCGTGCACATCGTAGGCGAAGAAAAGGCGAAATGTCAACAGCATTCTTCACTCGCCCTCCGTATCGACGTTCTTCCCCCATTTCCGTTTCAATTCACTCCGTACTCTTGCGCCTTTTCGCTACTCGATTCACAATCCGCCTATGCCACACGAATTTTCCACGTCCTACATCCAGGACTCTCTCGCCCTCTTCCGCCAATACAAAAAACTCGCCGAGCGCGCCATGGAACAGTGCCCCGACGAGTATCTCTTCGCCTCTCTCGATCCCGAATCCAACTCCATCGCCATCATCGTCAAACACATGGTTGGCAACATGCGCTCGCGCTGGCGCAATTTCCTCACCACCGACGGCGAAAAGCCCGACCGCAATCGCGACACCGAATTCGAAGACGCTCCCAAATCCCGCGAGGAGCTCATGGCCATGTGGGGCGCCGGCTGGAAATATGTTTTCGACGCGCTCGAATCTCTTGTGGAGAGCGACATCGGCCGCGAGGTGATGATCCGCAACGAACCTCACTCCGTCATGCAAGCCATCAACCGCCAGGTCGCCCACTACTCCATGCACATCGGCCAAATCATCTTCGCCGCAAAGCACATGACCGCCGCCAAGACCGGCAAATGGCAATCGCTGACCATTCCACGCGGCCAATCCTCCCAATTCACCGCCGACGTCGCCTCCGGCAAAAAATCCCAGCGCTAATTCGCAGGCTTTTCACAAGCATTCACAATCCTACCTTCGCCTTCGTTTCCTCTTCGCCTCGAATTCCGCTAACCTATTTATGTGAATCCCACGCTTTTCGACATCTCCCCGCTCGAAACCAGCGCCCTCAAGCTCAACGACGCCCAACGCCGCGCCATCACCCACGGCAACGGCCCGCTCCTCGTCATCGCGGGAGCTGGCACCGGCAAGACTCGTGTCATCACCGAACGCATCCGCCATCTTCTTGAATCCGACCCCGCGCTCTGCGGTGAAAACATCCTTGCCCTCACTTACACAAAAAAAGCCGCAGGCGAAATGAAATCCCGCATCGTCAAAACCTGCGGCGAACGCGGTCGCGACGTCCAGATTTTCACTTTCCACGCCTTCTGCGAAGAAATCCTCCGCGAAAACGGCGCCAAGTATGCCGTCCTCGAAGACGTCGATCACTGGATACTTCTCCGCCGCAACATGGCGCGTCTCAAACTCGAAAAATTCCGCCGCCTCGCCGAGCCCGGCCAATTTCTCGGCGACTTCCTCAAATTTTTCTCCCGCTGCCAGGACGAACTCGTCTCCAGCGACGATTTCCAATCCTTCGCCGACGAACTCGAAGCCGATCTCGCAGCAGACCGCAAACTCGTCGACGACGACACTTTCGCCGAGCGCGTCGAAAACGTCGCTCTCCAGAAGGAAATCGCCCGCGCCTACAAAGTAAGTGAAGAAATCCTCCGCGAAAAAAACTTTTACTCCTTCGGCGCTCTTATTACCCGCACCATCGAACTCGTCCGCAACGATCAGGCGCTCCGCGAAAAACTCCAGCAGCGCTTCAAACACATCCTCGTCGACGAATTTCAAGACACCAACATCGCCCAGCTCGAACTGCTCCATCTCCTCGCCGCCGAGCCCCGCAACATCGTCGCCGTCGGCGACAACGATCAAGCCATCTATCGCTTCCGCGGCGCATCTTTCGGCAGTTTCAAACTCTTCCTCGAGCGCTTCGCTGGCTGGAAGACCGGCCGCGACTCAACCAAATATCGCGTCACGCTCACCGAAAACTACCGCTCGACGCCCAACATCCTCCGCGTCGCCACCCAAGTCATCGCGCAAAACGAAGTCAGCTCCGACTTCCCCAACAAAGTCCTCTCCGCCACGCATCCCGAAGGCGAACGCATCCGCATCGCCGAACTCTCCAACGAAGACGAAGAAGCCACCTGGGTCGCCGGCGAACTCGAGCGCCTCCACCGCGCCGGAACTCCTTGGCGCGACTTTGCCATCCTCTATCGCCAGCACAACCATCGCGACCGCCTCGCCAAAGAACTCGCCGAGCGCAATATCCCCTTCGTCATCTCACGCCTCTCCATCCTCGAGCATCCGCTCGTCCGCGACGTCCTCGCCTACCTCCGCCTCATCAACAAGCCTTTTGACGACATCGCCGCCGCCCGCGTACTCGCAGCTCCCGCCTGGCATCTCGAGCCCGTCGACCTCGTTCGCCTCGCCGAGCGCACCCGCAAAAAGCGCACCTCGATCTACGACACGCTCCAATCTCCGCAGTCCGACTTGCCGTTCGACCCATCGCCCAAAGCGCTCGCCGACCTCCTCGAATTCATCGCCGCCCAGCGAAAAAATCTAAAGCGCCGCCCTGCCATCGACGTCCTTCGCGGCCTCATCGACTGGCTCGAAATCCCGCATCTTGTAGGCCCGCGCGCGCGCCGCTACGTCACCCAACTCGTCGAATTCCTCAAAACCTGGGAGCCCAAGAGCGACACTAAATCTCTCCCCGAGTTCCTCGAATACCTCGACTACTTCGAACAATCCGGCCTCGGCACCATCTGCCTCGACGACGAGGCCCCCGGCGACTCCGTCCAACTCATGACCGTCCACGGCGCCAAAGGCCTCGAGTTCCCGCACGTCTTTCTTCTCCGCGTCAATCATGGCTGCTTCCCCGCAAAGGAGCGTTCCCCGCTGTTCGAATTCCCCGTCAAGCTCATGAAGGAAGACTTGCCCGCCGGCAACTTCCACATCCAGGAAGAACGCCGCCTCTTCTACGTCGCGCTCACCCGCGCCGAGCGCAAACTCACCATCACCACGCTCACCGAGAAAAAAGGCAAAGTCCCCACTTTCATCGAAGACATCCTGATGGACCCGACCGTCCGCAAGCGCGACGTTCTCCAGATTTCGCCAAAAGTAAAAGTACGCGACGCAGGTGAGGGCGATGCTTCCGGCAAAAACGCCACAACTCTCTTTCCTTCTCAATCCGCTCGCCCGCGGATCTTTTCGCAAATCTGCGACTGGGCCGAGACCTACCATCCGCCCACGCCCGAGCCGCTCAAACTCAGCGCTTCCGCCGTCGACTCCTACCGCAAATGCCCGCAGCTCTTCCTCTTCAGCCGCCTGTGGTCGCTCAAAGAAGGTCCCGCCGCCACGCTCAGCTTCGGTGCCGTCATGCACACCACGGTCCGCCGCTTCATCGACCAATACCGCAAAGGTGTGAAGCTGCCATTCGAAGAAGTCGTTCGCGTGTTCGAAACCGAGTGGACCTCGGCAGGCTACGAGGACGAATACCAGGAATCCGAATACAAAAAAGACGGCATCGAGCAGCTCCGCGTCTTCCATGCGGACTTCCTCGCCAATCCGCCCGAAGTCCTCGAACAGGAAAAGTCCTTCGAGCTTCCGCTCGAAAACAACGTGATCATCAACGGCCGCATCGACCAGATCAATTCTCTCGGCAAAAAAGATGTCGAAATCATCGACTACAAGACCGGCAAATCCCGCAAAGAGGCCGACGCCCGCCGCGACCTCCAGCTCAGCATCTACGCCATCGCCGCCAAAGAAATCCTCGAGCTGAACCCAGTCCGCCTCGCCTTCCACTACCTCCAAAACAATCAAGTCCAATCCACCACGCGCACCGACAAGCAACTCGACGAAGCCCAAAAAGTCGTCCAGGAAGCCGCCGCCGACATCCGCGCCGCCGAATTCTCCCCCAAACGCGGCTTCGCCTGCCGCGGCTGCGCCTACAAACCCGTCTGCCCCGCCTACGAAGAATCCCTCGGCACCTAGTCCGCATCCAGCACAAACATGTAGGGGCGCAGCACGCTGCGCCCCATGTCCGCACGATATAATCCGCAGAATCCGCGCCTCTCAAGACCGTGCTGTCATCCTGAGCAAGCGAAGGATCTCAGCGCGATTCGACTCGGCACGACCCCAACGCCGAGCGCCGACCCAACACGCTGTCATCCTGAGCGCCGTCCGAAGGATGGCCGAAGGATCTCAACCGCTCCCCAGCACTCAACCTCACCGCATCAGAACCCGCACCCCCGAAAAAATCTTCAGCCAATCCGCCCCAACCCACGAAATATTCTTGACTCTCACTCCCACCCCCCGTATACCAACTATCGAAGAAGCGTTTGCGTTATCGCAGCCGCTTGAGAAAGTCCCCAGGAGCCCGGCATGGCAAAGAAAACAAAAAAAACCGCAAAGCCCCCCAAAAAGGGCAAGTAGGCATCAAAAAAAGAAGGGCGCCGCGACTTGCAGCGCCCTTCTTCAAACTCTTCTTTTCTGAATCTCTGTGTTCTCCGCGTCCTCTGTGGTGAATCCCTCTACTTCTACGGCCTCTGCGCCGCCGGCACCGCGCCAGAGTAATACCCGTCCCTCGTCTTGATATCCAGCCCTTCCCTCTTCACCCGCACCTCGATCGAATGATAGTCCGAGCTCCGATCTGTCCCGCGCGGCACATACGCCAGCGTGTACTGATTCCGCGCCTCTTCCGTCAGCCGCGAATAAAACTCTTCGAAGCTCTGCTCTTTCGTCGCGTGGTAAACCTCGCCGCCCGAATGATTCGCATACCGAATGAGCGGCGATCGTTCCTTGTCGATCGGCGAAATCTTCCGCTCAAAATAGGCCGTCGGCACCGCGATGCTGTACACCGAAATATTCTCTGCCAGCAGCGCCTTGATCACATCCTCGGTCGTAACCTTGTTGAACTTCCGCCCGCCGTTCACACCGTCCGATATCAACAAAATCACGCGCCGCCGGCTTCGCGGGCGGTCATGTAATAACATCGCCGCCGCAAACACCGCGTCGTCCAGCGCCTTTGTTGGCTGCCCCTTGATTACCTGCGCGCCCTTGTCAATCGCCGAATCATCGATCGCGGAATGATTGTTGATCGACGGCGTCCCGTTGAACGGCGGACTCGGCGGCGCCACATCCGCCTCCGTATCCAGACTCGTCCGCTTCAATTCCTTCGACAGTTTGTCCTGATCGGCCGTCCATCCTTTGCCCGGATGAAAAAACTGGTCGAACCTGCAAATGAACGCTTCATCCTCCGTGCTCATCCCGCCGAGGATCGCCATCAGGCTCGCCTGCACCTTCTCTGCATCCTTGTCCTTCAGATCGTTGTCGATCAGCACCACCATCGACAGCGGAAACGCCTCCGCCGTAAACATGTCGATATGCTGCTCGACGTTGTCTTCGAACACGCGAAACTCGTCGCGCTTCAAATCAGGCACGAGCTCTCCCGAGCGATCCTTCACCGTCACCGGCAAAATCACCAAATTCGAATTCACCGTGATGCGCGCCTGCACGTCGCTCTGCCTCGGCGGATTCTCACCCGGCTTATTCGCCGGCGCGGACGGCGTCTGCGGCGCCGGTTCCGTTGGCGCAGGCTGTTGCTGCGCGTCCGGATTCGGCTTCGGCGGCTTCACCGGATTCTGCGCCGCCACATAGGCCAATGGAGCAAGCAGCAACGCCAGACCAGCTCCTATCACTGTTTTTCGTGGACTTTTCATCATCGTCAGGCCAAACTTCCTTCGGTTTCAGCTTGCTCTGGCGGGTTCGAGCCGCGCATCCCCCGCGCCATATCGCGGCATCTTACGGGGCGGAACCATCCCAGCCGCGATCGTTCGTGCCGGGCATCTCTGCTCAAGGAAAGTATACATGCGTTCTGTAAAGAAGCTCTTGCCCGCGACTCTTGCGACGGCACTGGCCGCCGTTGTCGCCGCTGGTCTCGTACTCGGTTCCTCGCTTCACGCCTCTTCCGCGCGCCCCTCTCAAACTCCAGCCCCAACCCAGGATGCCGCGCAAGGTCCGGTCATTCGCAGCCAGGTCAACCTGGTCAACATCTTCGCCACCGTTCGCGACCACAGCAAGCGCATCGTCACCGATCTCAAGCAGCAGGACTTTAAAATTCAGGAAGACGGCCAGGATCAGCAGATCGCCTTCTTCTCCAGAGAAGTGACGCTTCCAATCACGCTCGCGTTGCTTCTCGATACTTCCGGTTCCGAACAATTCATGCTCGGCGCCATTCAGCAAATGGGAGGATCCTTCCTCGGTCGCGTGCTCCGCAAAGGAGACGAAGCGCTCGTCATGTCGTTTGATACCGACGTCGATCTGCTCTCCGATTGGACCGACGATCGCGGCATTCTCGACCGCGCTATTCGCAAGACGCGGATCAACGCACCGATGGGCGGCGGCATGATCAATCCGGGTCCGGTCGGCGGCAGCGTCACCGGCACCGCGTTCTACGACGCGGTCTATCTCGCCTGCAACGAAAAGCTCACCGGTGAAGCCGGACGCAAAGCGATCGTTGTCGTCACCGACGCGCAGGACGAAGGTAGCAAAGTTCGCAAGGAAGAAGCGATCGAAGCCGCGCAGCGCACCGACACCGTCATTCACATCTTGCTCGTTGCCGACTCGCGCTTCGGCGGCAACACCGGCGTCGCAAAACAGATGACCGAAGAAACCGGCGGCCGCCTGATCGTCGCCAACAACGAAAAGCATCTTCAGGAAGCCTTTGACCAAATCTCCGAAGAGCTCCGCAGCCAGTACACCCTCGGCTACTACCCCACCAACACCGCCCGCGACGGCAAATTCCGCAAAATCAAAGTCGACGTAAGCAACCACGACGACAAAGTCCTGGCCCGCAAAGGCTACTACGCCCCCAAGGGCTAGCCGCGCCGCACCGCCCTTCGTTGTGTTCCCTCGGCCTTTGGGTGCCGCACCCTCAGCCTTTAGAGGGTGCGGGTTTAGATTCAACCCATCTCACATCGCAACGACTCTCGCGACTCATCGCCTTACGACTCTTAGAACCATCACGAGCTCGATACCGAACCACTAACCAGTCACAAGTCACCAGTCACCAGTCACTTCTTCAAATCGGTGCCTTCACATTCCCATACTCATACCGAAACGAAACATGCTGCTTCCCCGTCGCCGCGCTCTCCAGATCGATCTCATTCTTCAAAATCACCCCGCGACTCTTGGAAACCCAAACCTTCCCATCCGACTTCGATTTTTCCGTCTCGCTGTGCTGGGCATAAACCGTGGCCGCTTCTCCGTTCACGGACTCGTCTC
>Ga0206871_10069_pt2 | contig 25344 bp, 24 predicted proteins | sample Alteio_BWOrgCont_33_FD_152627 | JGI IMG/M metagenome (GOLD analysis project Ga0206871, IMG submission 152627) | Enriched cells from forest soil in Barre Woods Harvard Forest LTER site, Petersham, Massachusetts, United States -... | ecosystem: Environmental > Terrestrial > Soil > Temperate forest >...
ATTCATCTCAAGGTCAAGCCGGAAGTCAGTTCACTGGATTTCACGAACGCTCTGACGTTGCAAGGCTTCGTGATCCCGGCGCTGGCGACGAACCGCGTCGAATCCGACATGAGCTTGACGGATGGGCAAAGTTTCGCGATCGCGGGGTTGATGGACAATCGCGTTACGGAACAGCTGCAAAAGATTCCGGGTATCGGCGATATTCCAATTCTCGGAAAGCTGTTCACGAGCAAGAGCTTGAATCGCAGCAAGAACGAACTCGTGATCGTGGTGACACCGCACATCGTTCATCCGATTGTGGCGGGCCAACCGACTCCGAGTCTGAAATATCCGGATCCGTTCCTGCAGCCGACGAGCGGCACGGCGCCGAAGGGCGAACCCGTCCCGGGCACGCCGGCTGCGATCGGGGTACATCAGTGAGCAGCGAGCTGCGAGGCAAACAAACGCTTTTGAAATAACTGAGGACGCTTTTTCAATGACTGAGGGCTGCACAATCCAATAGGGGAGTCAGAAAGAACGGTTGATGCTGACAGTAGCCATAGCTAGCGGTGACACGGCCAGTTCCGGACAGTTGCTGGCCAGTCTCGAACAAACAGGTCTCGTCCGGTCGGTCAAGCAATGGTCGGTCCCCGCCGATAAGCTGCCCGAAACCGCGGATGCATTTCCGGAAGTGGTGTTCCTGGACCTCGCGCGCGATCCGGAACCGTATTTTCAATTGGGCGCGCAAATTCACCGAACCCGGCCGGCGTGCAAGCTGGTCGCGTGCTCTTCGGTAGTACCGCCGAATCACCAGCTGTTGCTGGAAGCGATGCGATCGGGCGTGCAGGACTTTTTGCCAAAGCCCGTCGATCCGCGTTCGCTTAAAGAAATTCTGTCGCGTTTCTCGAAGGATCTCGAAGGTAATAGCGACCGGACGTCGCTTGATCGATTGATCGTAGTGATGGGATCAAAGGGCGGCGTGGGAACGACGACGGTAGCGGTCAACATCGGCGTGCAACTTGCCACCTATGCTCGCAAACACGTTGCGCTGCTGGACTTCGCCAATCCGCTGGGAAACGTTCACTTGCTCCTCGATCTCCATCCGAAATTCACAGTGCGAGACGCAGTCGATAGCCTGGATCGCCTGGACAGCCACTTCTTTGCGGGCTTGATGACGCGGCACAAGACGAAGCTGGAGGTCTTGGGCGGCGCGACACAGCCCGAGGAATGGCAAACAATTCCGGTTCCGATGCTGGACCGAGTCGTCAACGTCGCGCAGAACAACTTCGATATGGTTCTGGTCGACATGGGATCGCAGTTTTCGTCGGAGTGGAGCTCGATCTTGCGGATGGCGCGGATGATTCTGATCGTCGCCGAGGCAAACGTTCCGGCACTGTGGACGCTCGAACGCCGGTTGCTCGCGTTGAAGGGATTCGGGATCGACCTCGATCGCGCGCGGGTGATCATCAATCGCTGGCACAAGGGCGACGAGGAAGTCCTCAAGGGGATTCAGAAGGACAACAATCGACCGGTCTTTGCGTGCCTCCCCAACGATTTTCGGATGGCGAGCAACGCCATCAACCTCGGCACACCGATGCACGAAAACGGGAATAACGCGCTCGGCAGCCGCTACCGTCAGATCGCGGGACAGCTCGCGGGTCTCGACGTCGCTAGTCCTGCAAAGAAAGGCTCGCTGGGTGGATTCTTCTCCTTCCCGGCGAAACGGTGACGTAGCTCATGCCCCAACCGCTACCCGCACAGGTTGCACGCACCGACTTTGGCGCCGTCAAGGCAGCGATTCACCGCAAGCTGATTCAGAAGTTGAATCTGGATCGGCTGACGGAAGTGAATCGCGAGGACGTTCGGCGCGAAGTCACGCAAATTCTGGAAGCGCTCGTCGTTGGCGAATCGACGCCGATGAACTTGCAGGAACGAGAGCGTCTCGCGACCGAAGTTCTCGATGAAGTTTTTGGGTTGGGACCGCTGGAGCCGCTTCTCGCAGACCCGACGATCTCGGACATCCTGGTCAACACGCACAAGCGGGTCTACGTCGAGCGCAAAGGCATGCTGGAGATGACGTCGATCCAGTTTCGCGACGACATCCACCTGATGAGCATCATTGACCGCATCGTTTCCGCGGTCGGCCGGCGCGTCGATGAATCTTCGCCGATGGTCGATGCGCGTCTCGCTGACGGCTCGCGTGTGAACGCAATTATCCCGCCGCTCGCGGTCGATGGGCCGTGCCTGTCGATCCGCCGTTTCGGCCGCGATCCGCTGACATCGGAAGATCTGCTCCAAAACAATACGTTGACCGAGCCGATGTTGGAACTGCTGCGCGGCTGCGTCAAAGCGCGGCTCAACATTCTCGTTTCGGGCGGTACCGGCGCCGGTAAGACGACGTTCCTCAACGTCCTGTCGTCCTACATTTCGAATCGCGAACGCATCGTGACGGTCGAAGACGCGGCGGAATTGCAGCTCCACCAGGACCACGTCGTACGGCTGGAAACGCGCCCGGCCAACATCGAAGGCAGAGGCGCGATTCAGCAACGTCAACTGGTCATCAACTCTTTGCGTATGCGTCCCGACCGCATCATCGTCGGTGAGGTTCGCGGCGAAGAAGCGCTCGACATGCTCCAGGCGATGAACACGGGTCACGATGGTTCGCTCACGACGATTCACGCGAACACGCCGCGCGACGCATTGAGCCGCCTCGAAACCATGGTCGCCATGGGCAGCCTCAACATTCCCGATAACGCGATTCGCCGCCAGATTGCTTCGGCGATTGACGTGGTCGTACAGGTGAGCCGCCTGAGCGATGGAACACGCAAAGTGATTTCGCTTGCCGAGATCACCGGCATGGAAGGCGACATCGTGTCGATGCAGGACATCTTCATGTTCCGCAAGCGCGGAATTCGCGACAACGGCGAGGTTTCTGGTGAATTTGTTCCGACCGGGATTCGTCCGAAGTTTGCGGAGAAGCTGCAGGTTTCGGGGATTCATCTACCGATCTCGATGTTCGATTTCCAGCACGCGGAGTTTTGATGAAGGCACGGTTCGTTTTTGATCGCGCGGTGAAAGGCAACTCGCTTTAGAGGATTCACTATGGGCTCGCTCGTATTTGCGCTCACATTCCTGATCGTCATCGTCATCTTCCTCGGCGTTTGGATGACGATTGGCGGCGACAACAAACAAGAAGTCGTGCGTCGCCGCATGGAAGCAGTGCGCAAGGCGGAGCGCCGCGGCGACGTGTCGATGGGCCTGAAGCTCGCGCGCGACGAAATGCTGAGCAGCGTGCCTGCAGTTCATCGCCTGATGATGCACTGGTCATGGTCGATGCGTTTACAGGAACGCATCTCACAGGCCGGGCTCACGATGAAGGCCGGCAAATTAATTTTGATCAGCGCGTGTTTGTTCTTGGGGACCCCGATTGTCATCGGCTTTTTCATGCCGATGTTTCCGGTCGGGCTATTGATCGGGCTCTGCGTCGGGCTGATTCCATATGGCGTAGTGATGTATCTGAGGCAGAAGCGCATGCGCGCGTTTGAAGAGCGGTTTCCCGAAGCGCTGGATTTGCTAGGCCGCGCGGTGCGAGCGGGACACGCGTTCACGACCGGTCTGGAGATGATTGCGAAAGAATCGCCCGACCCGATCGCGAGCGAATTCCGCACCACGTTTGAGGAGCAGAACTTCGGCTTGCCGCTGCGCGACGCGTTACTGAATATGACCGAGCGCATTCCATCGATTGACGTGCGTTTCTTTGTCACAGCGCTCCTCATCCAGAAAGAAACGGGCGGCAACCTCGCTGAAATTCTCGATGGTCTCGCCCGCGTCATTCGCGACCGCTTCCGGATTTATCGCGAAGTTCGCGTGCGCACGGCACAGGGGCGGCTGACGGCAGGCATCCTGATCGCGCTCCCGGTTGCCATGATGTTGTTACTCATGACGATGAATCCGAATTACATGGGCGTGCTCTTTCATGATCCCAGGGGCGTTCTCGCGCTGACCATCGCGGGGATCATGCAGGTGATCGGTTCGCTGGTGATCTGGAAGATCATTCACATCGAGGTCTAGCGGGTTTCGAGTTTTTGGTGGGTGGAATTCAAGTTTTGCAGTGCGGTTTGAGGAGTTGGTCGAAATGCTTTGGGCAATCACAGCGCTGACCTTTGTCGCCACGTTTGGCGTGCTGGCCGCCGTGTTTTACGCGTTCTCGTCGCAAGGGGGCGCCGTTGTCGAACGCCTTTCACGTTTGGCGAACACCACCGCGCCCGCGACTGAGGAAGCGAGCTTCGTCGAAAAACAAAAGGAGAATGTCCGGAATACGCTCGCGGGCTTGAGCAAGTTGGTTCCAGGCGGCACCGACTCGGCGACGCCGCGGACGCAGCTGCTCCTGATCCGTGCCGGCTATCGAAGCAGTAATGCGCTCGCCGCGATGCGCGGATTCAAAATCCTCACGCCGATTGCATTTGTCGTTTTGGCGTTCGTCACCGGCGCCTACAAGTGGAATATAATCGTGATTCCGCTGATCGCTCTCGCGCTTGGGTATCTATTCCCCGACATGTTTCTGACGTGGCGTGTGAATGCACGCCAGACCAAAATTCGCCGCGGCTTGCCCGACGGCCTCGATCTTCTTGTCATCTGCGTTGAGTCGGGGCTCGGGCTCGATCAAGCGTTGATGAAGGTCTCGCAGGAACTGCGCATCACACACCACGAACTCAGCGAGGAACTGCAGCTCGTCAATCTCGAGATGCGCATCGGCAAGACACGTATTGAAGCGCTGCGAGAGCTCGCCCGCCGCACGGGCCTCGAAGACATCAAGAGTCTGGTCGCCATGCTGGTACAGACCGATCGCTTCGGCACCAGCGTTGCGCAGTCGTTGCGCGTTTTTTCCGATGACCTGCGCACCAAGCGCCGGCAGCGCGCCGAGGAAATGAGCGCGAAGACCACCGTGAAGATGGTCCCGCCGCTGATCTTTTTTATTTTCCCCGCCCTGATGGTGGTGATTTTGGGCCCGGCTGTGATCACGTTGCTGCGGCAATTGTTGCCGGCAATGCAGCGTTGATCTCAGCAAACTCGTAACCCTGTGAAGTTTGCGGGGCCGAGAAGCTGGAAAGGAGAAGTGCAATGGACAATGTAACTCTGATTCGCGTCGTCGCGGGAGCGCTCGCCGTTCTCGTGTTGTTCGTCATTATCTGGCGCCGCAAACGCAAGTCGATCGAATAGCAATCATAGTTGTAACTGAAACCAGAATCACGGGAGCAGGGCGGTAGATCCATGGCCACGACAAACGGTCATACCAATTCGTTGTACGTTTATAACAAGACGCGCGAGACCTTCGTTGCGACAGAGGCTCTGCTTGCCGACAGCTATCTTCGTCGGCTCGTCGGGCTTCTCGGCAAGACGAAACGATGGGCTACGCTCGGCCGAGGCCTGTGGATTGTTCCCTCGCGTGGCGTTCATACGATCGGAATGTTGTTCCCGATCGATTTAATTTTCCTCGGCAAGAACAAAGAAGTTGTCCACGTCGAGGAATATGTTCGTCCCTTCCGCATCTCGAAGGTGTCACTCAAAGCGTCGAGCGTGCTTGAGCTGCCGCCGCACACGATTTATCGCTCGGGGACAAAAATCGGCGACCAACTCGAAATCGCTCCGACTCGCTAACGCGAATCGGTTGCACTCGTTGGTTCGTCAGGCTCAGTTGTAGACGTCGCAGATGTGAATGGATCGACCCGTTGTCGGAGTCTTTGTGGTGGTGTAAAGCGCGAAGGATGCGTGTTGCACCCGCCGTTACGGAAATTGCAACCAGCCATTTTCCGCCGCGGTAAGCCTCAAAATCGCTTCGACGCTCTCAGCCCTTCCAGGGCACCGCTTGGGCGCGCCTGTTTGAAGGCGTCGGCGCTTACCAGCGAGGTTCGCGCGGCTGCCGGACGGATTCGCTGTAATCCTCGTTGGAAAATCGGTCGCGTCCGCGCCCGCCGCCCTTACCTTTGCCACCACCGCCGCCTGAGTTGCCACCGCCGCCGTAGCCACCGCCACCGCGGTTGCCACCGAAACCGCCACCGCGATTTCCTCCGCGCGGAGGTCCGCCGCCCTCGCCTCGCGGCCGCGCCTCGTTCACCTTTAGTTGGCGGCCGCCCACCATCGTTCCGTCGAGGCCTGAAATCGCCTTAGCCGCTTCCTCATCGTTCGGCATTTCGATAAATGCGAAGCCGCGCGCGCGTCCCGTTTCGCGATCCATCGCCATATGCACGCGCGTCACCGCGCCGAACGGCTCGAAGAGCGCACGCAACTCACCCTCACTGGTTTGAAAGTTCAGATTCCCCACGAACAAGCTCTTCATTTGCCGTTCTCCTCAGGCTAGCCGCGAAATGCATATCGAGTTCGACCGCTACACGCCTGAAACGGTAGCACATCTCCTGTCCAATTCTATTACATCGAATTCACCCGGCAGCTGATATCAGGCTTAGGGACGAAACGCCGATCATTTCTGTTGACCCCAACATGGGATACTCTCGGTCCTCCGTTTGGAACAAACGCGGTAAGTGGGTTAGCAATGGTTCTGCGAATTCTTGTTGGCGCCTTCATCGTTGTCATCGCGATTCTCTTATACGCCGCAAGCAAGCCCCCAGTGCTCGTTGTTCAGCGCGCAGTGACGATCATTGCGCCGCCAGAAAAAGTGTTCGCCGTCGTCGATGATTTTCGGAATTGGCCTAAGTGGAACCCGCAGGATCGCGACGATCTGACCCTGACAAGAACCTACCGCGGCGCGCCGAACGCCACCGGAGCGATCAGCGATTGGAGGGGAAAAGGCGAATCGGGCCAAGGCACGATGACGATTGAGGAGTCCGTTCCGTACTCAAAGATTTCTGTCGATGCCAATTGGAGTCGCCCATTCCGAACTCACAACGTCAATGAATTTGATTCGCTGCAACCGATGGGGGCACGAAAGTCACCTGGAACTTGCGTGCCACAAACTTGTTCATCATGAAAGTGATGGGCGTCTTCAGCAACATGGACAAGAACATTGGCGGCCATCTCGAAGCAGGCCTTGCAAATTTGAAGGCGGTCGCCGAAGACGGAAAGTAGCTGCATTTGCCTCGAGCCAGGCATACGCAACTGCTCGCTTATTTGCCGAGCTTGCCTCGTATGACGGTGACCGACGCGGCCAGTAACGTGAACTTGGTTGCTGCGTTTGCGTTCACGGTGGAGCGCGCTGCCGGACCATCCGGATCGGCGTGGCCTCCATTCGGAGCCGCATGCCATTGATACTGCGCCGCGCCAAAGGTCACCACGTCTACCGGTCCTGCGAAACCGGCGTCGGATCCACTGCCGCCTCGTGCTCCTGCTTTTCCGCCATCAAACGCGATGCTTACCTCGTGAGCGTTTTCTTGATCCTTGTTCACCACCATCAGCGACCACTGACCGTCGGGTCGCAGTGCAGCATAGGCGGTCACCAGCGTGTGGCCAGCGCCATCCGTGACATCGCTGGTCGCCGCGAATAACTTGTGTTGGCCATTTCCCGGCTGCACCCACTCGAGATTGATCAACTGGCTCGCGAAATATTGCGATAGGGGTTGTATGATTTTTCGCGTCTCGCGATCGGCTGAAAACATGCCGAAAGTCCCCTGCGAACCGTTGTGGCCCCGACCGACTCCGAGCGGCAGGTAGTGGAAGTAGTACACGGCTTGGCCGCCGCCGCTCAAGTAGGCGCCGACGTAGTCCGCCAGCCACAATGCTCCCCAGACATCGACGAACGCTTCGGAATCTACCCAGGAGATATTCGATTCCGTGATCATTTGCGGCACGTTCGCAGGCACACCGTCCTGACGCCAGACATCGATGATGTGCGTCACGAGATATGGCTCGTCGTACAAGCTGCTCCACGCGATTTTGCCCGGCTCGATCGGATAGTGTTCATACGGGAAGAACGCCAACTCGTCGAGTTTGCCGTGCGCTTTCAAATAATCGATGAAGCGTCGCGTCCACGAAGTTCTTCCATCCGCGTCGGCCCACGTTTCGATGTCTTTGTTTTGCCCGGTGAAAACCGGGCCGCCCAGCTTTAGTTTTGGGTCTACGCGATGCAGTGCCGCCGCGAATTGAATGTAGAGCGCCGCGTCGTCTTCCGGCGGAGTGTAGTGTCCGTCCGGCTCCTCGCCCATCTCGACGTACGAGACTGGGTAGCCCTGCTTTTCGACATACGCGAGTTCGGCGGCCGCGTCTTCGGGAGTGTTGTAAATCATCGCGATCGGAATCATAGCGGGGAGCTTCCGCGTCACGCCGCTCGTGAAAAAGTAGTCCATTCCAAGTTGTTCGCCAGCTCGCTCATCCAAATCCTCGGGCGTATGCCAGGGATCGACCGACGAACAATACGTCGCCGTCTGGTCCTGATCCGCCGTGTGCCGAATCACATCGTGAAACTTTCCGTCCGCCGTCGTCGTGCCCAGGTACAGCTCGCGAATCGCGTAGCCCACGCAGTTCCGCTTGTCCGCCGAACCGTGCGTATCGCAGGTGTTCGACGATTGCCGCATCAGAATCCGCACCCACTGGACGGCGATCGCCTGATCCGCCAGTTGCAACGTCACAGCGCCGCCCTTCCCTTCGCGGACAGCACCACTCGGGAACGTGACCCAAACGCCGAGCGTGGGCTTTTTGATCGGGTCCTCGCCCGTCCAATACTGCACTTCGTAGTTCACGGAATAAGGTTCAGCCCACGCGATTCGAATTGCGCTCACCGGCACCGAGTTCGCCAAATCGAGAAACACCCACTGTGGATGCAGCGCGTCGCTCTCCCCGGTGTACGCCTGCGTCAGATAGGGATTGCTCTTCCAAAACGAATTCGTGTCGCCATCCGTTAATCGCGAATACCCCTCGGTGTCTGTTCCGTCGTCGCGTGTAACTCCCCGATGCGGCAGCGGATACCCATAAGAATGGCGAATCGGTGCGGTTCCCGGCTCCGCATTCCCGACAAAATACCCGCGTCCGGCGGGATCGCTCCACTTCCCTTCCGGATTCCAGTGCCACGCTTCCATGTGCAATTCTGTGTTTTGGCGATAAGTCACCGACTGCCATCCAGCCGAAAGCACCTTATCGAGGTTTTCCTGGGTGAGCAGCTTGTCCGAGGCGCCGTACGGTAAGCGGTCAACACCTGCTCCCAATGCTTGCGTTGGCACGATCGTGTTTGTAGCGTGCTCGGCGGCCGCATCGACGTGAATCGTCTGACCGAGCACCGCGCCACCAGTGAGCGCTCCCACAACAACTAGCATCGCCACTCCCACTGTTAACCGGCCATATTCGCGCATTGCTGAACCCACCCTCACAGCGTCACCTCTTTTAAACCGTTTTAATTCGAGTCATTCATACAGATAACGTTTCCCGACGTCAAGCGCCCTTCAACCGATCGTGGTCTTCTCCGCTGGCTCGTTTCTGAGCCACCTCTACTTACCACTTATTTTTCCAGATTTTTCAGCTAAACTACCTTCAGCCGTTCCCTCACACGAGATTTCGTGAAATTTCTGGCTCGTTGACTGCGTAATCTCAGGTGTGAACCCCTCTTCGAAGGAAGTCTGGCTAATGGCCTCACCGATCAGCTCTTCGCAACACGACCTGGGATCTCTGCGCATCCACGATGGCCAACGCCATGGCAGCAAGGTCGGCAAGGGTCTAGCCATCTTCTTCGGCGTCCTTGTGATCCTCGGCGGTATCGCCGGCGGAGTCTATGCCTTCTGGAATCAGAAACCGGTCGTCCAGGTCGCCGTGGTCCACAAACCGGTCGGCGCTGGTGGACGCGAAGCGCTGCTCAACGCCAGCGGCTACGTGACTCCTCGCCGCCGCGCGACCATCGCTGCGAAAATCACCGGCCGCGTCACCGGCGTGTTTTTCGACGAAGGGACCGTGGTCAAAGAAGGCCAGCTTCTCGCCACGCTCGATGATTCTGACGTGCAAAAAGCGCTCACATCCGCAAAGGCCGATAAGGATTCCACGGAGGCCAGCATCGCCGACCTCCAGGTGCAGCTCAAGAACGCGAACATCGAATTGCATCGCGCCGACCAGCTTCAGAAAGCCGGCGTGCAGACGCAGGAGCAGCTCGACACCGCGCGCATGAACGCCGACAGCCTCAAAGCGAAGATTGATCTTGCGAAGGCACAGGTCGCGGCTTCCTCATCTCGTATCGCCGAAGCGCAACAGGCGGTCGATAACTGCACGATCAAAGCTCCTTTCGCCGGAATCGTCGTCTCAAAAGACGCGCAAGTCGGTGAAATGGTTAGCCCGATTTCCGCAGGCGGCGGCTTCACGCGCACCGGCATCGCGACTGTCGTAGACATGAACTCCAACGAAATTGAAGTCGATGTCAACGAATCGTACATCGCGCGCGTTCATGACGGCCAGAAAGTGACCTCGATTCTCGACGCCTATCCCGATTGGGAGATTCCGAGCCACGTTCGCACGATCATCCCAACTGCCGATCGTCAGAAAGCCACGGTCAAGGTGCGCATTTCGTTCGACAAACTCGATCCGCGCATTCTGCCCGACATGGGAATCAAGGTGACGTTCCTCGGCGATGCGCCGAAGCCGACCGACGCAAAAACAGCCCAGGCAGCCGCACTCGTGCCCCAAAGTGCCATCCACGACGATGCCGGCAAAAAAGTCGTCTTCCTCGTGAAAGACGACAAGCTTGAGCGCCGCGCCGTCACGCTCGGCGAAAATCGCGGCTCCGACACCGAAATTATGGCGGGCCTCGTCGTAGGCGACACCGTTGTAGTCAGCGGCCCTGCCGATCTGCGAGATGGCCAGAGCGTAGCCATCAAGAAATAACGCAAACACGCGGACGGGCACCTAAATTCATCGCAGCACCGAAATTAACTCGATCTTCGAAACGTAGACTAGATACACGCATCACAGGAGCTCTCACAATGGTTCGAGTGGATAGCACCGGCAGATCGAACAGCCTCATTCAGGTTCGCGGCCTCGACAAGACCTACAAGCGCGGTGGCGAAGAGATTCACGTCCTTCAGGGACTGAACCTCGATGTCGACAAGGGCGACTTCGTCGCGTTCATGGGCCCCAGCGGCTCGGGCAAGACAACATTGCTGAATCTTCTCGGCGGCCTCGACGTTCCGACGCGCGGTAGCATCAGCGTCGCCGGCGACGAAGTCACCAGCATGTCCGCGGCCAAGCTCACGCAATGGCGCGCGCGCCACGTCGGCTTTATCTTCCAGATGTACAACCTGATCCCCGTGCTGACGGCATTCCAGAACGTCGAGCTGCCCTTGCTTCTCACCAAGCTCTCGAAGTCCGAGCGCCGCCGTCACGTCGAAACCGCACTCGGCGTCGTTGGCCTATCCGAGCGCATGAATCACTATCCACGCCAGCTCTCGGGTGGACAGGAGCAACGCGTCGCCATCGCCCGCGCGATCGTCGCCGACCCGACCTTTTTGCTCTGCGACGAGCCGACCGGCGACCTCGACCGCAAGAGCGCCGACGAAATCATGAACTTGATCATTCGTCTGGTGAAGGAATTCGGAAAGACCGTGCTGATGGTCACCCATGATCCGGTTGTCGCCAAGCTCGCCGATCTCGAGCTCCACCTCGAGAAAGGATTGCTCGTCGAAGCCGGCCAGGTGCAGCAGAACGCTTACGCCGGAGGTGCCGCGTGAAATTTCGAGGACTCATCTTCGCGAATCTCTTCCGCAAAAAGATCCGCCTGCTCCTGACCGTCGGCTCGTTCGCCGTCGCGCTCTTTCTCTTCTCCTTTCTCGCGGTTGTGAAGGGCGCGTTCGGCCGAGGCGCCGACATCGCCGGCGCCGACCGGCTCGTCATCATCAACCGCATCTCGATCATTCAGCCGCTGCCGCTGAACTACAAAGACAAAATCCTGCGCATTCCCGGTGTCGCCGCAGTCACACATAACAACTGGTTTGGCGGCGTCTATCAGGATGAGAAGAACTTCTTCCCGCAGTTCGCGATCGATCCGGAAAATCAGCGCATCGTCCTGCCGGAACTCAAGGTTCCCGACGATCAGTGGGCGAACTTCTTGAAAGATCGCCAGGGCGCGATCGTTGGCGCCAAGACGGCGGCGCGCTTTGGATGGAAAATCGGCGATCGCGTGCCGCTGAAAACCACCATCTTCGGCGGCGCAAGCACATGGGAATTCAACGTCGACGGTATCTACCACTCTGAAAAAGCGGGCGGTGACGAAAGCCAGTTCTGGTTCCAGTGGGACGCATTCGAAGAGGGCGTGCCGAAATCATTCAAAGACCACGTCGGCTGGTACGTCGTCAAGATTCAGAATCCCGACGACGCTCCCCGCATCGGAAAAGCGATCGACGACATGTTCTCGAACTCTGACTTCGAGACAAAAACCGAAACCGAATCGGCGTTCGCCGCGGGTTGGGTCAAGCAGTTCGGCAACATCGAATTCCTCATCCTCTCGATCGGTGGCGTTGTCTTCTTCACGCTTTTGCTCGTTACCGGAAACACGATGGCGATCTCGGTGCGAGAGCGCATCGGCGAACTCGGCACGCTGAAAGCGATTGGTTTCGGCGACCGCACCATTCTCTCTTTCGTCCTGGCAGAGTCCATGTTGATTTCGCTGATCGGAGGGCTCATAGGTCTCGGACTCGCGATGCTCGCGATCCCGGTCCTTGCGTCCGCACTCAATGGACTCTTGCCCTCGCTGATTTTGTCGCCGGCAATTTTGAGCGTTGGGCTTGGAACGGCGCTCGCCGTAGGTCTCGTGAGTGGTCTACTACCCGGTATTGGCGCAATGCGAATGCGCGTAGTCAACGCATTGCGGAGGGTCTGACATGGCGATTCCAGTTATCTACAACGTACGCAGCGTCAAGGCGCGGTGGACGTCTGCGATCGTCGCCGTCCTCGGTATCGCGGGCACGGTTGGCGTTTTCGTCGCGATGCTGTCGCTCGCGCGCGGATTCCGAGCAACGCTCGTCGCCTCGGGATCCGAAGATAACGCCATCATCATGCGTGCTGGCGCCACCTCCGAAATGATGTCCGGCGTCGCCCTCGACCAGGTGAAAATCATACAGGACGCTCCCGGCGTCGCTCGTGGCACCGACGGCGCTTCGCTGGTCACTTCCGAAGTCGTCGTGGTCGCGCCCTTCCCTCTCAAGTCGACGGGCACCGACGCCAACGTGCAGGTTCGCGGCGTTTCTGCGAACGTCCTGTCCATTCGCCGCAACGTGAAGATCATCGAAGGCCGGATGTTCAACCCCGGCTTGTCGGAATTGGTCGTCGGTAAGAATGCGAACAGCACGTACGGAGGCTTGACCCTCGGCAACACCGTGAATTTCGGTGGCGGCCATTGGACGGTCGTGGGTGTGTTCGACGCCGGCGGCAGCGCGTTCGATTCCGAAGTCTGGACCGATGCGCGCGTGCTTGATGACGTCTACAAGCGCCCGACCAACGTCTTTCAGTCGGTCACCGTTCACCTGACATCGCCCAACGCGCTGCAACAATTCAAGGATTCGGTCACGTCCGACCCGCGCCTCAGCGTCGATGTCAGCCGCGAAATCGACTACTACGCCAAGCAATCGACGCGTATGACGCAGCTCATCACGATTCTCGGAGGCCTCGTCGCCAGCGTGATGGCCATCGGTGCAATCTTTGGCGCGCTCAATACAATGTATTCCGCCGTCGCCGAACGAGGCCGCGAAATCGCCACGATGCGCGCGCTCGGATTCGGCGCCGCCGCCGTCGTCTTCTCCTTCGTCATCGAGGCCCTGCTGATCTCATTCGTGGGCGGAGCGATTGGCTGTATTGCAGTGCTGCCTCTGAACGGCCTGACGACCGCCACGATGAATTTTCAAACCTTCAGTAACATGGCCTTCGCTTTCAAAATCACCTCTGGCCTGCTGCTGGGCGGCGTCATCTTCGCGCTGGTCATGGGCGTCATTGGCGGCCTACCCCCAGCCATCCGCGCCGCAGCTCGCCCCGTAGCCGTAGCCCTGCGCGAACTCTAGCCGCGCTCGATAGCTCCATAACTCTTGGGTGCCGCACCCTCAGTTTTCAGAGGGTGCGGGTCTTCCCCAACCCGACCTCGATCGACCCTTGCGTCCGGGTCGTCCCCACGAATACGATCCCGCTCCATCGACCCTTTCGCTCCACCTGCCCGTCAGTTCTATTGCCGCAACTCGTTCCCGGCCGCTAAGTTCAACCATAGGGAGCGACCCATGCCCGGCACCAACCCCACGCCCGACTGGACCCCGGCACACACGCCGCCCAAGACCATTCCATGGCGCACGATTTTCCGCGTCATCCGTTGGTCCACCTACGTCTCCGCCGCGATCACGATCGCGATGGTCCTCCACAAGGCCCCGCCGCCTGTCATCGAAACGAATCCCCAAGCCGCCGCGCGCGTCGAACAGAAATTCGAGCAAGTCCAGCAAGCGGTCTCCGCTGGCCAGCCTGCTGAGATGCACATGGACCAGACCGAGCTGAATTCCTATCTCCTGTCACATCTCGACATCGCCGCGAATCCCGATTCGACCCAAGCGCATGAGGCAGCCCCGGCGACGCCAAATACTGTGCAAGCTGCTCCCCCGGCGAACGGGGCAAACGCGACGTCTAGCGGCAGCGGCCTCGACATGCCCGTCCCTGCCGGCACCTCAGCCGAACAAATCGAGCAGGTTCGCTCTCAAGTGAAAGATGTAAAGGTCGAGCTCGTCGACGACCACGTACGCGCCTACGTCGTCTTTGACATGCATGGCAAAGACGTAACCCTTCAGCTCGAAGGAAAACTCGGCGCCCAAGACGGCTACCTCAATTTCGAGCCCGTCTCCGGCCAGATCGGCTCCCTGCCATTGCCCCCGTCTGCGCTGCAAAGCGCGATGCGCCACATTCTCGAAAATCCCGAAAACCGTGAAAAATTCAAGCTCCCCGCCGATATGTCCGACCTGAAAATCGTCAACGGCGAAGTCGTCGCGACCTACAAGTAGCCGAATCAAGCTCAACACGCGGACACCCGGTTCGCTCTTCGACACACCCTCACCGATCAACCCTGTCGTCCGCGCCCCAACTCATCAGATTCTAGAAGCTGTAGTCGTTGTCTTACGGAGCCGGCCCTTGAGCTGCACCCTGGGGACAAGGCTTGGATGCATTCTCGCGACCGCATCTCTGGCCTTCGCCCCTCTATCATCTGCGCAGGACACGCCACTTGGCGTCGTGCTCCAGGCGAATCTCGCTCATGTCCGCCAAAGCGCGCTCACCGAGGGCGCCAGCATCTTCGCCGGCGAAGAGATCAGCACCGACGTTAGCGGCTTGGCCGACATCCGCATCGCGAACTCCCGCTATGGCCTTGCCGCAAGCTCCCTAGGCCGCTTCTATCCCACGCATGCCGGAAAGGGTTCGGTCGCCGAACTCGGCGCCGGCACGCTCACCTTCCGCCGCGACAACGCCGACAGCGTCGAAGTCATCGCATCCGACGTCCGCATCGCTCCTCAAGGCGACGGGCCCGCCACCGGCCAGGTCACCATCTTCTCTCCCTGCAAAATCAGCGTCACCGCCATCACCGGCGACCTCACAGTCATCGCTGGCGCCGAAACACACAACGTCGCCGAAAAAGAGTCGTACGAAGTTCTCCCGCAACAATCCGTAATCTCTGTCGCCAGTTTCGTCTCGCCCGACGATCCGGCCTATCACCAGTCACACACGCACAAGACCTGCACCACGCCGCGCCAGTCCAACGGCACAAGCCAATTCACAAAAATCGGAATCATTGCCGGCGCCGCGGGCGCGGGCGCCGCGGTTCTGTTACTCGCACATGGCGGATCAAAATCCGGCAGCAGCAATAATGGCGGCAGCAGCGGTGGCGGCGGCGTCGAAAGCCCCGACAAACCCTAACAAGTACGTCTGCGGGACAATTTGGTCAAACCATCTCCGCGCAAGCGCGAGCCTCATCACATCAATTCACATCACGCATGCGATACTCATTCCAAGAACCTTCGCCGCACGCCGCGAAATATCTCAGGAGCCACTCATCTCTCACGCCGCCCCAGCCCGCCAACATCCCGGACTCTTGCCCTACCTCGCCCTCGTCGGCGGCGTAGTCTGCATCTCCTGGTCTGCCATCTTCGTCCGCTGGACCGACATCCCCGGCCCGACTTCCGCCTTCTATCGCATGTTGATCCCGTCGCTGCTTCTGATCCCCACATGGCTCTACGACTGGCGCACTCCGCGCGTGAGCCTCCGCACTCTCGCCATCATCGCGATCGGCGGCCTCTTCTTCGCGCTCGACCTCGCCTTCTACAACACCTCCATCATTCGCACATCCGCCGCCAACGCCACGCTGCTCGGAAACCAAACTCCAATCTTCGTCGGCCTCATCACTTGGCTCGCATTCAAGCGGCGTCCCGCCATCGAGTTCTGGGCAGGACTAACCCTCGCCTTCTCCGGCTCACTGGTCATCATCTGGACCGATCTGACGCGTCACATGCATCTCGGCGCCGGCGACCTCATGGCGCTCACCGCCTCCGCGTGCTTCGCCGTCTATCTTCTCGCCACCGAAAACATTCGTGCTCACACAGGTACACTCGTCTTCCTGCGTCTCGCAACGATCTCTGGCACAATCTTTCTCTTCGTGTTCAGTCTTGTTCTACGCGAACCATTCAATATCCCCAGCCATCGTTCGCTCGCCTCACTGATCGGTCTGGGTTTGGTTTCACAACTCGGAGGCTATCTCGCGCTGACCTACGCGCTCGGCCACCTGCCGGCGACAGTCACCGCGGTCACGCTCCTCGCGCAAGGTCCGCTCACGGCTCTACTCGCCGCATGGCTCCTGGGCGAGCAACTGACGACATCTCTAATCTTAGGTGGTGTTCTGGTGCTGCTCGGTGTGGGCTTGGCCAATCGAGGCCGTGACGCCGGCGAAGAAGCCAACGCCGCACTAAGTTACGATCCCACTCAATCCTGAACAATCCCAAACCTCTCCGCGTACCTCTGCGAATTCCGCGCCTCTGCGCTAGCTTTTTTCTCTCCGCGGAATGCTTCTCAATCCTGAAAATGTGAAGTGAACAAATTATTCAGCGACTCCGCCAACGTCGGGTGCGAAAACACACCGTCTCGCAGCACCGTATACGGCAGCTTCCCCCATATCGCCACTTGTATCTGCGCCATCACCTCCCCGCCCTCAATTCCAAGCACCGCCGCTCCAAAAATCTGATTCGTCTCCGCATCGACGACCGCTTTCATAAATCCGCGCGTCTCATCAATCTCCAGCGCCCGCGCCACGCTCGTCATCGCCATCTTCGCCACGCGAATCTTGCGTCCGCTCGCGTGCGCCTCGCCTTCGGTCATTCCCACTCGCCCCAACTGTGGATCGATAAACACTGTGTAAGGCAAAAGTCGCCCCGCAATCGAAGCGCTTCCCTTCTCGAGCACATTCGCTTTCACGACGCGAAAATCATCGTACGAAATGTGCGTAAACGCCGGCCCTCCCTTAACATCCCCGATCGCAAAAATATTCGCCACGTTTGTCTCGAGCCGGTCGTTCACTTTGATGTATCCATGTTGATCGACCTCAATCCCCGCCGCCCCCGGCTTCAGCGAATCCGTATTGGGCTTTCGTCCCGCCGCAACGAGCAAATGCGAGTACTTCATCGTCTGCGTGATTTTCCCACTGCGTGCCTTCACCGCAATTTGCTTACCCGCGCACTTCAGGTGCTCGTCTTTCACGTTGAACAAAATCTTGATGCCGTCCTGCTGCAAAATTTTCGCCACTTCTTCGGCGACATCCTCGTCTTCGTGATCGAGTAACTGCTTACCCGAGGTGATAATCGTCACCTGCGCGCCAAGCCTCCGGAATAGTTGCCCAAACTCCAGCCCGATATATCCACCGCCGATCACCACCAGGTGCTTCGGCACCTCGTCCAACTCCATGATCGAAGTGCTGTCGAGATACGGCACCTTCGCCAGCCCGTCAATCGGAGGCGCCGATGGCCTGCATCCCACGTTAATAAAAAAATATTCCGCGCTCAGCGTCCTCTGCTGTCCCTTTTTGTCTGTTACCTGAATCGAATTCGCCGAAACAAACGACGCTTCGCCAAAAATCAGATCGAGATTCTTCGTCCCCTCGACTCTCTTCTGCTGCCCACCACGAAACGAATTCACGATGTCGCGCTTCCGCTTCCGGATTCGCTCCATGTTGATCCGCAACTTGCCCGTGTGCACTCCGTAATCGGCCCCTCGCCGCGCGAGATACGCAACGCGTCCGCTCGCAACCATCGTCTTCGTCGGCGTGCAGCCCTCATTGATGCAAGTCCCGCCGACATGCTCGCGCTCAACCAGCGCCGTGCGCCATCCCGCGTTTGCCAACGCCTGACACAGCGGCGTCCCGCCCTGCCCCGAACCAACCACAATCGCTTTGTAATTCTCAACGTCAGGCATGCACGATCCTCTCAACGCCAAAACCCAAATGTCGAAGTTTGGATGCAAATGGGAAACAACTGGTCAGAGAATTCGAGTGGTCCAAAATTAGCGGCAACAGGTGTCCTGACTCTGCGCTCCCTGCGAACTCCGTGGTGAATCCGTCCCCTAAAACCGCGACAAAACCAACAACCCTCCACTCACCGTCACGATATCTTCAATCACCGCGATCACCACGTCCGGCACACCCAGCGCCTTCACCGACCGTGTCCGTGCGTAGTATCCGCCGTACGTACCGACAATCGCACCCAATATCCCAACGATGATCCCAATCGCGATCGACTCTCCACCTGCGACTCCAACCGTCGCCCCGCACAATCCGCCCATCACGACACGTGCGCTCAGTCCGACAGGCGCCGTTCGTGCCGGCGTCGACGGCAACTGATCCGCAACCAATTCCACCACCGCGAGCAAAGTGAAAATCGTCACCGTGATGATCGACGACATAAAGTGCATCGGCGTCCCAACCAGGCTGAGCCAGCCGAGTCGCGCGGCCCACGACGTCGCCGCTGGCCCAGTCAGCGATCGCAGTCCCGTCACTACTCCGATAAGAAACACAATCAAAATTACATTCGGGTGATTCATAAGGCCGACAGCCTCCTCCGAACACACATTGTTTGTCAACCGCGCTGATGCTGTGGCCGCTGCGAACTTTTCGCGATCATGAAACATCTGGATGTCAGACATAAATTTTTGTCTATCATCTTCGTTTTTGACCGCCGGTCGTCCCGCGCGACACCGCTGCGAGAACCCGCCAAGCGCCTTTTTATCAGCGTCTTACGCTCACAATTACGCGTCATTTACACCTGAACCATCACATTTCTCTATTCATTCGACTGTAACAATTGTTGCGTATAAACCCACACATCCCGATGTGAACGTGACATCCGCAGAGGCCCAAATTTTAATGACGGACAGGAGTCTTATGGCTTCAGCAGCAACAGCCAGAGCAGCAGCAACGGTAGCGCCTCCGCCACCGATCGCGCCGGAGCAGCCGGCCAAGCATTCTATTCACGACAAGCTCGCCAAGAAGCCGAGCAAAATCGGCGCGCTGATCTTCGCCGGCGTCCTGATCGGCGGACTCGTCTTTATCGGCTCCAGCATCGCTCACGACCTCGCCGGCATCCGTATCCTCTCGGCTTGGCCGTACATTCTCTTGGGCACCGCGCTTCTCGTGGCCCTGGCCTTCGAATTCGTGAACGGGTTCCACGATACCGCCAACGCCGTCGCCACTGTCATCTACACCCACTCGATGGATCCTCAGATCGCCGTCGTCTGGTCCGGTTTCTGGAATTTCGCCGGTGTCGTTACATCCACCGGCGCCGTCGCGTTCGGCATCGTCTCGCTGCTCCCTGTCGAACTGATCTTGCAGGTCGGCTCCAGCGCAGGCTTCGCCATGGTCTTCGCGTTGTTGACCGCCGCAATCATCTGGAACCTCGGCACCTGGTGGCTCGGCCTCCCGGCTTCCAGCTCGCACACTCTCATCGGCTCCATCATCGGCGTTGGTATCGCCAACCAGTTGATGAACGCGCGTAGCGGAACCAGCGGCGTCGATTGGGCTCAGGCAGCCAACATCGGTAAGTCGCTTCTACTCTCACCGATCTTCGGCTTCGCTCTCGCCGCCGGCCTCTTCCTCACGCTCAAGGCCGTCATCAAGAACAAGAAGCTTTACGAAGCCCCCGAAGGCACCGAGCCACCGCCATTCTGGATTCGCGGCTTGCTCATCCTCACCTGCACCGGGGTCAGCTTCTTTCACGGCTCCAACGACGGGCAAAAAGGCATGGGCCTCATCATGCTTATCCTTATCGGCACCGTGCCCACCACCTACGCCCTGAACCACGCCGTCAGCGCTCGCGAAACTCAGGACTTCATCGCCGTTTCACGAACCGCCGCCGACACCCTGAACAAATACGTCACGCCTGCGGCTGCCATCGGCGATCCGCGCGAAGACGTCACCGACTATATCCGCGACAAGGAATTCAAGCCCAACACGATGCTCGCCCTGCGCGAACTCGTGAACGGTATCGGCACCGAAATGGCCCAGTTCGGCGATCTCAAAGCCGTTCCTCAGGACCAGGTTCGCAACTTCCGTAACGACATGTATCTCGCCAGCGAAGCCCTCCGCCTGATGCAGAAGTCCGGCAAACCGGAAATCGGCACGGCCGACGCCGCCGTCCTTAAGAACTACAAGGCCCACATCGATCACGCCACACGCTTCATTCCTCTGTGGGTGAAAGTCGCCACCGCGCTCGCTCTCGGCCTCGGCACTATGGTCGGCTGGAAGCGCATCGTCGTCACCGTCGGCGAGAAAATCGGTAAGAACCACCTCACCTACGGACAGGGCGCTGCCGCCGAAATCACCGCGATGGCCACCATCGGCGCAGCCGATTGGTTCGGTCTCCCCGTCAGTACAACTCACGTCCTGTCGTCCGGTGTCGCCGGCACAATGTTGGCGAATCACTCCGGCTTACAGTGGTCCACCGTGCGCAATTTACTGATGGCGTGGGTCCTGACTCTCCCGGTCGCCATGATGCTCTCCGGGTTCCTCTTCTGGACCTTCCGCAACATCTTCTAAAGCGGATCAAATCTCATCCAACCGAAGGGCACGGTTCACACCGTGCCCTTATTTTTTTCCGCCACTAAAAAATCTCTTGACATACGAAACTCTTACTAGTAAATCCTTACTACATGAGCCCGAACCTCCCCAAGCCAACCAACGCCGAACTTGAAATCTTGACCGCTCTCTGGACTCTCGGCCCAGCCACCGTCCGCGACGTCTACGACCTCATCAATCGCCGCCGCCCCGCCCAATACAGCACCACCCTCAAGTTCATGCAGATCATGGCCGACAAGGGCCTGCTCCTCCGCGACGACTCTCAGCGAGCACACATCTACAAAGCCGCCAAACCCCGCGAATGGACGCAACAACAGTTGGCCGGCGATTTGTTGGAACGCGCCTTCAGCGGCTCCGCGAAAGCACTACTGATCGGCGCCCTCTCCGCGCGGAAAGCCTCGAAAGAGGAACTCGCCGAATTGCGAAAGCTGCTCGATGACTACCGCGGGGGCCAGAAGTGATCGCTCTCGCAAAGTTTGTCGCAACTCCGCTCTCTTCCGCGATTGGCTGGGCGTTGCTTCATTCCGTCTGGGAGGGCGCGCTCGTCGCAGCCCTCTTGTCGGCAGTGCTGATCGTAACGCTCTCGCCTCGCGTGCGTTACGCAGCGGCATGCGCCGCCCAGATTGCCATGCTGTTGGGATTCGTGCTCACAATCGCCCATCTGCTGCCGGAACAAGGAACCGATTTCCAAAGCCTGAGGATGCAATCGTATCTTCCCTGGACAACCGTTGCGGTCGCCGGCGATTCCCGCTGGTGGACGCTGAGTCTGCAAAATATCGCCCCCTGGCTGGGTCCGTTCTGGATTTCCGGCGTGTGGCTCATATGCGCCTTCCGCCTGATGAATTGGTTCGCCGTGCAGAGGCTCCGAAGACGTGGGGTCTGTTGCGCTCCCGAAAATTGGCAGCGTGAGCTTGTCCGATTGAAAGCGAAACTCGGCGTGTCGAAACCAGTGGCGCTCATGGAGTCATGTCTGGCCAACGTGCCACTTCTTCTCGGTCATTTTCGTCCTGTAATCCTGATGCCGATCGGGGTGCTCACCGGCCTTCCAGCCGCTCAAGTCGAAGCGATCCTGCTTCACGAATTGGTGCATATCAAACGCCACGACTATCTCGTGAACTTGCTCCAGCGTCTCGCGGAAGGCTTGTTGTTCTATCACCCAGCGGCTTGGTGGATTTCTCGGGTGATTCGCATCGAGCGCGAAAAATGCTGCGATGACCTGGTTGTTTCCGTCACGAAAAATCCGCACGAGTACGCCACCGCTCTTGAGGCGCTCGAGCACTGTCGACCTTCAGGCCGGGAACCGGCCATTGCTGCCACGGGAGGACATCTCATGAAGCGTATCGATCGTTTGTTGTTCCCTGCGAGACAAAAGAATAGTTGGGGGCTGTTGCTCGGAGTCGCAATCTTCCTCGCAACCGGCACCGCATGTCTCGCCACCTGGCAGTCGGCACCTTCGAACAGTAGTCGCCCGGATCTACGCGGTCAGTCCGATCGCGCCCAGTCTTACGCAAAGTGGTTGGACGAAGATGTGGTCTACATCATCGACGACGCCGAACGCGCAGCATTTGAACATCTGGCCTCGAACGAAGAGCGAGATCAGTTTATTGTGCAGTTTTGGGCCAGACGAAGTTCGATGCAAGGTGAAACGGGAAACAAATTCAAAGAAGAACACTATCGTCGGCTGGCCTACGCCAGCGAGCATTTTCGCACGGCGTCGGGCGCGCCTGGTTGGAGGACCGATCGCGGGCACATGTACATCGTCTATGGTCCACCGGATGAGATCGAGTCTCACTCGAAGAAATCAGAGCAATCTTTTGCCACGGAAGTCTGGCTTTATCGGCAAGTCAAAGGTATCGGAAGCAATGCTGCTTTCACTTTCATCGACCAGACCGGCCGAGGCGACTTCCATCTAGCTCCTCAGACGATTCCATAGCCCACCACACACGAGTTGAATTTTCGCCAATCGCAAATCGCAGGACAGGCGTCAGCCCACGCATTCGTCCTGCTCCAGTTCTACGCCGATTCCGCCGCTACTTCCGCACTCGCCTCGACAACCGGCGCCATCCCTCTTGTCCGAAACGTCCCAATCAACAAGACCAGATTACTCAGCAAAATCACCGCAAACGCCAGCGACGGCAAAAACTCAAACGCCGCCCCGCGCGCCTCCAGCACATCAATTCCCAACACGGCGGTGATAAGCCCCCGTGGCAAAAACCAAACCATAATCTCCCGCTCCCTCCGGCTGAATCCCTTCCAGATCGGCCGCCCCGCCTCCACTGCAAGCCATCGCGCGATCAGCAGCGCTCCAAAGCACGCCAGCGCAAACAGAAGATTCTTTCGCAGTCCGCCAAACTCCACCAAAGCCCCCAGCAGGACAAAGAAAAACGTACGCAACAAAAACGCAAGCTCGCCATGAAACGTGAGCATCTGTTCGTGCTGATTCTCGACGCTGCCCCGTTTCTCCGCGATCAGCGACGTCTGCGAAAACCATCCCGTCGCGTCCGGCGCCTCATCGATGTGCAATCTCCTCCGCACCACTGGAAGATTCGACAGCGTTAGCCCAAACACCAGCACTGCTACGAGCTCATTCCCCTTCAGCGCGTGCGTTCCCGAATACACCAGCAGCACCGCCGCGAACGTCAGCACGTGCCAAAACCTTTCCTCTGTGAGCGCGGGCAGTAGATACGACCACAACATCCCCGCCAGGACGCCGCAACAGAGCGACAGAATCAGGCTCGACACTAAACTCCACGCTATCGTTTGCGGATGCGCCTGTCCGCCCCGCGCCACGTCCAGCAGCGACGTCACAGCAAGCACCGCCAGCGCATCGCCAAGGGACGCCTCAACCAGCAGCGTCACCTTCACGTCGCGCCGTAAGCTCACCTGTTGCAGCACAGGCAGAATGATCGAACTGCTGATGCAACCCAGCACCGCGCCCACCAACAGCGCCGGAATCCACTCGAAGTGCATCACGAAGTGGCACACGACGGCGACGCTCACGCCCGCCATCAAGAAGCTCACGAGTGCTAGAAAAAACCCTCCACCGAAGTGGCTTAGGATTTCCCGCAGCTTGAGATCAAGTCCGCCTTCGAACAGGATCAGCATCAGCGCAAGCGACCCAAACCCGTGAGTCGCTCCACGAAAGATATCCGGATCGATCCAGTGCAGCACTGGCCCGATGAGCACGCCCGTAAACATCAGGATGATTACATCGGGCACGCCGGTGAAGCGCACCAATCGGTTCGCAATGAACGCCAGCACGAGCAGACCGCCAAGCATCGCGAAAAATAAATTCAGGTCCATAATGTTTGAGTTGAAACGCTGCATGTGATCCGCCGGGCCCAGCACCCGTCTCTGCGGGATCATCAAGCGGACGATGATGGCGCGAAGCCACTGCGCGACGCAAACGAAAAGCAGGGTGGGCACGAGGACTTCATGATTTCGACGACTGGGAACGATCGAGTTGGAACACCCCTGCGTGTCCGCGCGGGATTCTTATCCGTGGCAGCAATCGTTTCGCTAGGTGCGCTAACCTTCGGAGAGTCGGCCGTCGCCCAAGCACCAGCGCAATCGCCCGCAGCAGGCGCAGCAAACCACGCCGTTCAGACAGGTCCGTCCAACCTGCAGGTCACCGGGGCTGTCGCCCAGGATCTGAAGCTAAGCCTCGACGACCTGAAGAAGCTCCCCCGCAAATCCGTCACGACCAAGGGCCACGACGACCAGATGCATCAATACGACGGCGTCCCGATCGGCGCGTTGCTGGCCAAAGCGGGCGTCCCGCAAGGTGCCGCGCTCCGCGGCAAAAGCATGGCTCTTGCGGTCGTAGCCGAAGGCTCCGACGGCTACCGCGCCGTCTTCTCCATAGCCGAACTCGACGACGATTTTGCCTCTGAAATCGTCCTGGTCGTCGACTCCATCGACGGCCAGCCGCTGCCCCCTGACCAAGGACCGCTCCGCCTTGTAATCCCCGCCGACAAGCGCCAAGCCCGCTCCGTCCGCATGCTGAAATCCCTAACCGTGGTCAATCTCAGCGGCACTCCTCAGACCTAGCCCTCACCGCAGCAGTTCGTAGCGCCGGCATCCTGCCGGCGTTCTTGTCGACGTTGCGGGACCAAGTTCGATGTCACGTCTATCTCTTTCGTCAAATATTCGCTTGACTTTCGCTTTATATTCGCTATCCTGCCTTCCGTAGAGGAAACGGGAAACGGCGGGCGACCCCATTGCCTCCCTAGGCTCTCCCGGGCCACCCGCCGTCAGTTTCCGTGCCGCTCGCCCGGCGCACCATAGGAGATGTCATGCATTCCTGCCTCGAAAATTCC
>Ga0206871_10079_pt1 | contig 25252 bp, 25 predicted proteins | sample Alteio_BWOrgCont_33_FD_152627 | JGI IMG/M metagenome (GOLD analysis project Ga0206871, IMG submission 152627) | Enriched cells from forest soil in Barre Woods Harvard Forest LTER site, Petersham, Massachusetts, United States -... | ecosystem: Environmental > Terrestrial > Soil > Temperate forest >...
GAATGCTTATTGCGCCAGCAAGGGAGGCGTAAATGCCTTAACCAAGCAACTGGCGCTCGAATGGGCTGATAGAGGGATTCGCGTTAACGCCATCGCTCCTTGCCAATTTCGTACGCCAGGGCTAATCGATGTGATGGCCGATAGACAATTTGATGCGGAAAAGCTGATGCAAACCTGGGTTTCCAATATTCCGCTGGGGCGAGTCGGTGAGCCGGAAGAAATTGTCGGGCCCGCGCTATTCCTTGCGTCGAACGCATCCTCTATGGTCACAGGTGTGATTCTACCCGTTGATGGAGGCTACCTGGCGCGATGACCGCAACGAAACTCGTAGCAATCTTTCACGGCTCTTGCTTGCGATGCGCCGAACACTGCGGTTGAGATCCGCATTTCTCTTCGTAATCGTTGTGAGGCAGCGGTTCAAGTCCTCACGTGCTGAATGAATGTTGACAAAAGTGTTGACTCTACCAAACCCTTGTCGTTAGTATCTTGCGTGCAGCAGTAGGAACTCAATGTTCTGTATGCGACACCAGGGCATTCGAAATACTTGAGAGTATGCTCTGCACTGGCATCGAGGACGTTGTCCTGCTGATGCCAATTGCCGATTAAGGGTCAGCGATGCGTTATGGAAATCTTTCCCAACACCTACCAAATTCGGTCGCTTGTAGGAGACAGAAACCTATTCCAGTACTTGTTTGTAGGCGAGAAGATTGTTCTGCTCGACACCGGGGCATCGTATACCCCCAACGAAACTATCATTCCGTTCCTTCGACAAGCTGGGATTGAGCCCTCCCGATTGACGATGGCAATCAATACCCATGCCGATGCAGACCATCATGGAGGAAACGCATCTTTGAAGGAGGCTGCAGGCGGAGTAATGTTGGGATGCGGCGAGCGTGACCGGGCGATCATCGAGGACCCCGATCGGCTCTTCGCTACACGGTATGACCAGTGGATCCTCGATCATGGCGTGGGTCTTGGCTTGAATCCCGAGGCGACCGCTTGGGTGAGAAAGATGGTTGGGCTGCCGCAGCGGATCGATCTCACTTTTTGCGGTGGCGAACACATTGCTATCGACGAGAAGCGTTCGCTCAGAATCCTTCACGTTCCAGGTCACAGCGATGGGCACCTGGCCGTTTATGACCCTGTCAATCGAGCAGTCTTCGTGGGCGACGCGCTACATGGTAGATACTGCCCTGCCGCAGGCGGCGAAGCCTCCTTGCCGCCTGCGTATTATTCAGTGCTTGCGTACCTGGGCACTCTGCAGTTCCTGGAAGCGTTGGATATTGAATGGATCTATTCCGGCCACTGGCCTACGTTTCACGCATCGCAAGTGTCGGAGTTTCTGGTGGAGTCGAGAAGGTTTGTCGATAGCGCGGCGTCTTTAGTATGGCGTGCGCTCGAGCGACATAAAGAGGGGGTCACGCTGAGCCTCTGCATAGAGGAGTGCGGACCGGCGTTGGGGAGTTGGCCGGCGAACAATCAATGGTTATTGATGTATCCGATGCACGGCCATCTTCTGTATTTGGAGCAGCAAGGATTAATAACAAGAGCAAGCGGTGAAAAGCTCGTTCGCTGGAAACTAGCGGCTTGAATCATGGAGGCGAGACATGACATCGAACTCGTCGAGTGAGTTGAAGCTTGAGCGGATCGTACAGATCGGAATTGTTGTACCTGATCTGGATAAGACGACGCGGCTGCTTAGCTCTTTGTTTGGCATTGGCCCCTTTCGGTCGGTGGTGTGGCCAAATCGTCCTGAATCCAAGTATCAATATCGAGGCGCAGAAGAGCACATTCTGATAAGTCAGGCCTTTGTTCAATTAGGGCAAGTTGAGATCGAATTAATTCAGCCCCTCGAAGGTGAACGCAATGCATATAAGCAATTCCTCGATGAAACGGGCGGCGGCATCCACCATATTCTCTTCGAAGTAAAGGATATTGATCCGGTTCTTCAAGCATTGGCCGAGTCAGGAGTGACCGTACTGCAGTCTGGAACCGGGATTCGGCCTGGCACACGGTGGGCTCTCCTGGATACGCAAGAACAGCTTGGATTTCTAGTGGAGTTGCGGCATCGTCCGGGCGAGTCGGACGGCGCCTCTGTCTCTTAATCACGCTCCATAACCTCTTGGCACTATAAGTGGCAGCTACTCATTCTTAACCCTGAAGAATCATGCAGAAGACACACTCAAACCGATTGAGAACCGCGATCGTCGGCTGCGGGAAGGTTGCCGACACCCACGCGCTTGCATATCGAGAACTGCCGAACTCCGAGTTTGTCGCGGCATGCAGCAATTCTCCGCAGCGGACACAGGCATTCGCCGCCAAGTGGGAGGTGAAGGGTTATGCAGACCTCGCGGAGATGTTGAATCGTGAAAAGGTAGATGTGTTGTCGGTCTGCACTCCGCATCCACAACACCCTTCGGCAGTCGAGATAGCTGCCGCCGCAGGCGTTCACTCGATTGTCGAAAAGCCGCTGGCCGTTGACCTCGTTTCCTGTGATCGGGCGATCGCCGCGACCCGCGCCGCTGGGGTCAAGCTCGGCGTTATCAGCCAGCGTCGCTGGTATGAGCCCGTTCGAAGGATGAAAGACGCTATTGACGCCGGAAAGCTCGGTAAACCCGTTCTCATTCTCGTACAGATGCTTGGCTGGCGTGAGCCTTCCTACTATCTTGCTGATCCTTGGCGTGGCACCTGGGCTGGTGAGGGCGGCGGCGTGGTAGTAAGTCAGGCCCCTCACTATCTCGATCTACTCAGCTGGTTCATGGGTCCGGCGATCGACCTGCATGGATATTGGGACAACTACAACCATCCAAGCATAGAAGTTGATGACACTGTAGTCACTTCTGTCCGATTTCAAAATGGGGGAATGGGTTCGATCGTCCTCAGCAATTCGCAGCGTCCCGGACTTTTTGGGAAACTTCACGTTCATGGCTCTTCGGGTAGTTCGGTGGGAGCGGAAATCGACAGCGGATCGCCATTCATCTCAGGCGTTACAGCGACGACGGACCCGCCTTTTAACGACATTTGGACCATACCCGGCGAAGAAAGCAAGCTCGAGCTTTGGAATCGCGAAGATCGTTCGCGCCCCTGGGATGTAATGACTCACTACCACAAGATACAACTTGCGGACTTCCTTGATGCCGTGTCAGAAGACCGCGAGCCCCTGGTGGGAGCCGAAGACGGGCGTCGAGTGGTTGAGTTATTCACAGCTGTCTATCGTTCACAACTCGAGCACGCGTCCCAGCGTTTGCCGCTGCCGCAATGAACCCCGTGGAGGCGTTAACTATGGCGAAACCAAGTCTTGCGAGAAAAGTCGATCACAAATTACTACTGAACGCCTACAGAAAGATGCTCGAGCTAAGACTATTTGAGCTCAAGGTGCAAGAGCTATATCGCAACGCGCGACTTCCAGGATTCGTACATTTGTACGTTGGCGAAGAGGCCGTAGCTGTCGGTGTGTGCATGAATCTCATAGATAAAGACCTGGTGTTCAGCACTCATCGTGGTCACGGACACGCACTGGCGAAAGGAGTGCCCGCCGATGTGGTGCTGGCCGAACTATGGGGCAAGGTGACAGGAAGCTCTGGTGGGCGTGGCGGGAGCATGCATATGTATGCGCCCGAGTGGGGCTTTATGGGTACGAATGGAATTGTGGGCGCTCCCATCCCTCTGGCAACGGGAGGAGCCCTGAGCGCCAAGCTGCGCCAGAACGGCCAGGTCGTCGTCAGTTTCTTTGGCGAAGGCGCAGTAAACAGTGGCTCTTTTCACGAAGCAGTGAATATGGGCACCGTTTGGGACCTCCCCGTCGTATACGTCTGCGAGAACAATTTGTATGCAACAGAAATGGCATTTTCGCGCGCAACCAAGAACACCAGCGTAGCCCGGCGCGCGGAGTCGTACGGCCTTCCAGGAGTAGAAGTCGACGGTCAGGACGTCCTTGCCGTTCACCGTGTCGCAAAGACAGCGATCGACCGCGCTCGCGCAGGGGGAGGTCCCACTTTAATAGAGTGTAAGACCTATCGGTACGTTGGACACCACGAAGGCGATCCCGGTACTGACTATCGTACTCGCGAAGAGGTTCAGCATTGGAAAGAACAGGATCCTTTAAAACGTGCCCGTAAATCATTAATCGAATCCGCGGTCGCGGATGAAGGCAAATTGCAGGCGGTGGATCAGGAAGTGGAACGTCTTATCGATCAAGCCGTGGAATTCGCGGAAAAGAGTCCAGAGCCATCACCGGATTCGATAGATGAGCATGTGTTTTGACCGAGGAGAAGCGAGGCATGTCAGAGCAAGGTCGCACAATCACATATACGGATGCTGGAGTCGAAGCCCTGCGCGAAGAGATGCGGAGGGATGAAAGTATTGTCTACATCGGACAAGGGATTGGTCCCCGCGGAGGAAATTTTCGGCAAACACGAGGACTTTGGAAAGAATTTGGAGATCACCGTCTGCGGGACACGGGCATCTGCGAGTTGGGTGCAACCGGCGTAGCGATCGGCGCCGCCATGGCCGGCACGCGGACAATCGTGGACGAAGTCTTTCTTGACTTTGCCCTCGAAGCGATCACTCAGATTATTCAGCAAGCCGCAAACATTTCGTATATGTCGAATGGCAAAATCAAGGCGCCTGTACTGATTAGAGGAGCCATGGGATCTGTGCGCAGTGCCGGGGCGCATCACTCCCATACTTTCTATAACTGGTTTGCCAATACACCAGGACTGAAAGTTGTGCTGCCGGCTACGCCTTACGACGTCAAAGGGCTCTTCAAGACAGCACTTCGAGAGCCGGGGCCCGTCGTTTTCATAGAACACAAATCTCTCTATAACACCAAAGGTATTGTGCCAGAAGAGGAATACCTAATTCCATTAGGTGATGCTCATACTGTGCGCGAAGGCCAGGATTTAACCATAATAGCGATGTCCCGCATGGTCGATCTCGCAGTCAAGGCCGCGGATTTGCTGGCGGAGCAAGGCATCTCGGCCGAAGTAATCGATCCACGCAGCATCGTTCCACTGGACCGCAAAAAGATCACAAAATCTATCAAAAAAACTGGGCGACTTATGGTCATCGATGAGTCCCCATCATATTGCAGTTTTGCTGCTGAGCTTCTGGCCATTGCAGTAGAAGATTGCTTCGACGATATGCACGTCAGCCCGAAGCGAATCTGTTCGTTACCAGTTCCGAATCCATTCAGTCCGGTTCTCGAAAATCGAATGATTCCGTCAGTCGATCGCATTGTCAACGAAGTTCACCTGATGATGAATAAATAGGGAAGGAAGCCCTCACAATGGCGTACAAGATTGTTATGCCTCAACTGGGTCTCACCATGGAAGAAGGTGCAGTAACAAGTTGGCTGAAGAAGCCGGGTGAGTGGGTTGAGAAGGGAGAGGCCTTGTTTACTGTTGAGACCGACAAAGTGGAGATGGAAGTCGAGTCAATGGGAAGGGGATACCTTTCAGAAAGCCTGGTCGCCCTTGGGCAAACCGTAACGGTGGGCACCCTGATAGCAATGTTGAACGACAACCCCTAGATCGACGCTCGCTTCTTCACCGCATCCGGACGAGTGAGCACTGCCTCACTCAGTTCAACGCCCAGGCCCGGACCGGGAGGTAAGGGCAGCCCCCCATGTGCTTTAGGCACTAGCGATCGAGTTACCAATCCTTCGTATTCTTCGAGATAGTGACGTCGGACGGTTTCAAGAATGTACAGGTTGGTCACGTTGGCTGCCAAATGTGCCGACGCAAAATGCAATATAGGACCACCGCAGTTGTGCGGTGCGATGGGAAGATAATAGGTCTCCGCCATGGTGGCGATCTTCTTTGCTTCGGAGAGGCCTCCACACCAGGAGATGTCGGGCATGATGATCTGGGCGGAACGATTTTCAAGGACTTCACGAAATCCCCAACGCGTCATCAGCCGTTCGCTCAGGCAAAGAGGCAGATCGGTGGAGCGCGCCAACTCAGCATAAGATGCGGGATTGTCTTGCGGTAGCATCTCCTCCAGCCACATGGGCTGATACGTTTTCAAGGCCGCCGCGATCTTGATGGCGCAGGGCAGGTTCCAGAAGCCGTGAAATTCCACTGCCACGTCGATGGCATCGCCGAATTCCTTGCGTATAAGGGCCAACGGTTCGATTGCGCGCATCATCTGTTCAGCAGAAATATGATTTCCGGCTGTTTCTTTGGCGATTGGATCAAACGGCCAGATCTTCATGGCCCGGATGTTGCTGTTGAGAAGTTCCCGGGCAAGCTGGACAGGTTCGCGAAGGAAATCCACCCTGTCGTAGCAAGTGTTGTAGATGCGGATGAATTGCCGTGATGCGCCACCCAGGAGCTTGTAGACCGGTTGACCCGTAGCCTTGCCGAGCAGATCCCACAACGCGATGTCAACCGCGCTGATGGCTCGCATTTCGGCGCCCCCCCAGCCGCTGTAAGAGACGGCGAGAAACATATCCGCCCACAGACGATCGATCTCACTCGGATCTCGCCCCAGCAGCACCGAAGCCAGACGGGTATGGACGACAGCGGCTTCCGCTTCGGCATTCGGATAGCTCTCTCCGAGGCCAATCAGTCCCTCGTCGGTGTGAATCCGCACCCAGAGGTATTGAATAGCACCCACATGAACCGTTACCCCGTGGGGTAAATAGATTGTCTCGACGGCGGTGATTTTCATAAAGAAGAATAGGAGCGCACACATTATCCCGGAGGCTATCTAGCTTCGTCAACATTATTGTTGACAATAGCGCTGTGTAAACCGTAGCTTGTGCGTGGCCAGGGATTTGTCGCCGGTCACTCATCTTGCCCGAAAACATTCGTTAGCGAAATTGAGATGTCTTGTGGCCTCCAGCAATTTGGCCTCTAAACAAGGAGGCTCTCGGATGGTATCGTAAGTTGGCGGGAAGCCGATTCGGCCTATCTGAATCGAGAATTTTGGATCATCGGTGCGCGCCACAGGTTTCCTACTTAACTCAAGCACGTTGGATCGATATGACCCAAGAACTCAAGTTGAAGGGGCGACGAGCCTTAGTCACTGGCTCTGATACCGGGATCGGACGGGAAATCGCTTTGGAATTCGCACGGCAGGGGGCAGATGTCGTATTTCATTATGTCCAAGACGACGACTGTCCGACATCAAGCGTTGAGGAAGTTAGGTCGCTGGGATGCAGGTCTGCGGCATTTCAGGCGGATTTCAACGACTTAGGGCAGGTCGTCGCGCTTGCTGAAAGGACGATCGAGTTTCTTGGGAGTGTGAATTGTTTGGTCAACAACGCCGGGGTCACCATGAATCGACCCTTTCTCAAGGTCACTCCCGAACAATTCGACAAAATGTTCAACATCAATTTTCGTGGACAGTACTTTCTCACGCAGAACATTGTGGAGGATATGCAGCGTCAGGGAGGCGGTGTCATTTGCAACATGTCCTCCGTGCATGGACTCCAGGGGGTACCGGAACACTCCGTTTACGCGGCGACGAAGGGAGCCATCATTGCATATACACGATCGTTGGCGGTGGAGTTGGCCTATAAAGGCATCCGCGTAAATGCGATCGCTCCGGGATGGGTTACTGTCGAGAACTATTTCAAATGCATCCCTGGGTTCACCGAAGAGATCGCTGCGGAGACCGGATACAAGGCAATCCCTGTCGCGCGCTGTGGCGAACCGCGAGACATCGCCAAACTCGCGGCCTTCCTGTGCTCAGACGATGCCTCGTTCATCATTGGGCAAACCATCGTTGCTGACGGAGGAACGACAGCGCTCATGTCTTTGGTTTCCGACTTCAGAAAAGAGTCTTCAAACACATTTGGCAGAGGTTATATCCCAGGGTTGTAGGCAGGAGATTATGCTTCAAGACCTCATCGCAACTTTGAGCGCTGTCGGCAAGCCTACAGAACTCTATCAAACCGGCGACGGGACGCGGCTACTAATTTTGCCATATGGCGGCAGAATTCTCGGGGTTTTCGCGCCTGGCAGTGAGGAGAATTTTTTATGGACAAACCCCGCACTCAAAAGCGTTGAGTCAGCACGAACTTACTATGCGAATGACGACTGGCAGAACTCTGGTGGCGATCGAACCTGGCTTGCTCCGGAAGTTGATTTTTTCTTTCCGGCTTTTCCGAACGTTGATATTGCTGGTTATCGGCAACCACGTGCTCTCGATCCCGGCAATTATAAAGTGGCAAAAACGGACTCTGGGGTCAAGCTGACAAATCGACTGAGTCTTGAAGGTTTTCGGTCCAAGAAGCGGGCAGAGCTAGAGATCACCAAATCGGTTGCGTCCGCTCCCAACCCATTGCGCCACGATGTCGCAATTGAAACCGGCGCCGTGGAATATGCTGGGCACACTCTTTTGACCTCTTTGAAAATCCTAGGTTCGAATCCGCAAGACGCTCCCCTTGTTGGTCTCTGGAGTCTCACGCAAATGCCGCATCAGGGAGAACTTCTGATCCCCACTTATTTCAAAAGTGAACCAAGAATTTACTTTGGTCTGGTAGACGCTCCTCCCGACGAGCTAGTGGTCGGTGAACATCTTATTCGTTTCAAAATGCGCGCAGCCGGCGAACACAAAATCGGGGTCCGAGCTCTTGCAACCACTGGTCGCATCGGATACACGTATCCAACAGGTAGCAGGCGAGCACTGATCGTTCGCAATTTTGCCGTGAACCCATCGGGCGAGTATGCCGACGTACCCTGGACGGAGCCTGAGGACAGGGGGTACTCAACCCAGGCGTGTAGCGTAAGCAGCAAATGGGGAATGTTCAGTGAGTTGGAGTATCACGTTCCGGCCATTGGAGGTGAAATGGGTCTGGGTCTCATTGAAGACCGATCACAACTCTGGGCATTTCGTGGCGCAGCTCAAGATATTGCGAAGATCGCCCGGAATTTGTTGTCAAGTGAGTTTGAGTGAACGGGAAAGCCTCGACTGGACTGCGCCCGGGAGATGCCTTGCCCGGAAAGATCTCTGACCAGGAAAACTATCGTTGATAGTAAGGCGCCTTCCTCGTTACGGCTCACAGATCGCTTCCGTACAGCCTCCAAGTCGCCACTCAGAACCTACCTCTACTCACACCGCAGCGCCATCATAGGGTCAACCGACGATGCCCTGCGTGACGGAATCACGCAGGCCAATGCGGCCACTCCCACAATCACGCAGGCGACCGCCAAAACCAGGAATGGATCGTGGGCGGCATTCTCCACCCAGCGAGAGATTACCCGGTTCAGGCCGAAGCTGAGCGCAAGACCTGCAAGCAGCCCGGATCCAACGCTCACTCCTGCCGACGCGAGCACAATCCTCAACACGTCCTTCTTCTGGGCGCCCAGCGCCATGCGGATGCCGAACTCGTTTGTCCGCTGGGCGACCGAATAGGAAACCACGCTGTACAGGCCCACGGCGGCCAGCGCCAGCGCCAGCAGGGAGAATGCTCCAAAGAGGATCGAAACCAACCGACCGCGGGCCCATTCCGGCTCATGCCTGATCCATGTTTCGAGGTCGTCTACGCGACCACTTACCTGTTGGTCGGGATTGACCGAGGCGATCTGCTGCCGAACGCTGCGCAGGATGGAGAGCGGGTCGGTCCGGCCACGCACCAGAATCTGCGTGCTCATCCACATGTGAAGCGAGTAGGGAAGAAAGATCGCCGGTTTTACTGGTTGGTCGAGTCCGTCATCGAGCGCATCGGCGACAACTCCCACCACTTGCATCCAACCATCGCTTCCCGGCGCAGCCAAAGTATAAGGCGGCTCATTCCTCAGCGTCGGAATCTTCAAGAAATGTCCCAGGACGTCGCCGCCGGGATAATAGCGTTTCGCAAAGGTCTCATTCACCAGTACCAACGGCGCGCTGTGCGCTATTTCCGTGGAGTCCCAAACGCGGCCCCGCAGCAACGGCATATGCAGGGTGGTGAAATAGCCCGGATCGACGAAGTTGATTCTCGCTTTTTCTTCTTCGCCGGAAGCTTTCCCGAGAAATTCAATTGGCTGATCCCAACCGTTATTTGGAGGGGTCGCGTTGGTCGAGATTCCGGTTGCGACGACATCGGGTAATGCGACTATTTTTTCCCGAAGTTGCTCAAAGTAATTCAGGCGTTCAGTCAGTGTCGTATAGGTGTTGTCATGTAAATGAATGCCGACCGACATGACGTGGTGGGGGTCGTAGCCGAGCGGAATGCGCATCATGCGCACGAGGCCCTGGATGGCCGCACCTGCGGCCGACATCAGCAATAGAGTCATGGCGATTTGGCCCGCAATCAGAAAGGTGTGCCACTGCTTTCCGCGCACCGTTCCGGCCACTTTGCGGGTGCTCGACTGCATAACCTGACTGATCTGTGGCCGGGCAAGCTGCAATGCCGGAAACAAACCAAAAACCACGCCGGTGAGCAGAGCAAGACCGACACTGAAGAACACAACCGGAATATTAATGTGGAAATCCGCTTCATGCGGAAATGAGTACTCCGGTAGGCGAGCCACGATCCATCCGAGGCTTCGATAGGCCAGAAGCACGCCTAATCCAGTGCCGGTGAGGGCCAATAGCAGCGATTCGGTCAGAAGCTGACGTACGATACGAAAGCCGCTGGCTCCGACTGCCGACCGGACCGCGAACTCATGCTGCCGCGCCGTTCCGCGCGCCAGCAGCAGAATTGAAACATTGCCGCAGCCGATGGCGAGAAGTAGTCCCACGGCTCCGAACAGCAGACCGAGCGTGCCGCCCAGCTGATGCACATAGCGGTAGCTGATGTTCCGCAATTCAAGTTTGTATTGTTTCGGAAAATGAGTTGGTGTTTCTTTGGCGTACTGCTGGAAGATCGGCTGCAATTCGGCTGCTGCCGCCGCGCGCGAAACGCCGGGCCTGATCTTCATCATCGCCCCATATTCCATCGCCTCCGACGTGGACAGCTTAAGCGGCAGATAGACGTCGCCATCCAGCCACGTAAAGCGCCGGGGCAGCACGCCCAGGATGATGTAGGTCTTATGATCAAGCTGAATAGGTTTGCCGATGACCGTTGGATCGCCGTTAAAGTGGCGCTGCCAGAACTTGTGGCTCAGGACAACGACTTGCTGCGGCTCCTGGCCGTCCGGGGCATCGGAGGGAAGAAAATTGCGGCCAAGCAGGGCCGGCAAACCGAGGAATTGAAGGCCATTGCCGGTCAGATAAATTCCCTGCACGTCTTCAGGGACATCGCTGCCAGTGACGCTAAGGCTCCATCCGGTAACGCCCATCACGTCTTCGACAGCATGAGCCTGGCTGAGCTGTCGTACCTGGGGGCCGGTAAGACCCCTCCAGCTATCCTCATTTCCTGCTTTATCCAAGAGAAAAACCTGACAAATGCGATCGGCTCCGGGATATGGCCAGGGATTCATCAGGACAGCGTAAATGATGCTGAAAACTGAGACCGTTGCGCCGATGCCAAGTGCGAGCGACAGAATCGCCGTCAGGGCAAAGCTCGGATGCTTGCCCATCTGGCGGAGTGCGAAGCGAAGGTCCTGCAGGATGAAAGGCATCGGCACCTCCAAGAAAGAACTCGGCCGGTGGTGAGGCAGAAACTATCCCACCATATTTCTGCCAGAAACTAAATGGTTGACTCGATAAGAAAGATGGCAAAGTCCAGTTTGCTATGGGTGCGGAAAGGTGTCTATTTCCGCACAGGGCCACCAGGAATGGACACTAGATCAGACAACACCCCGGTACTCTATCATCTTACCGCGCGCGGCGTGGCCCGAATTAAGATTCGTCGGGCCTCCAGTTCTCCCTTGAAAGGGAGAACTGCGTTCTCATCCTTCCGCCAGTCTGCTCCGTATACGAACCGAGATGCCGGTCAGGGACCCATAATGTCCGAAAGTCGCGTTTCTATGAGACGGTCGCCGATTGTCAATAACGGTCGCCGTTTTTCTTTGTTGGGTAAGGCTTTTGTCGTTTGCTTCGGTTGCGACGCATGTTGTTCTCCACCGTGTTTCTATTCGCACTTTGTGTAAGCCGTCCTGGCTTGGTGCCGGTTGAGGTCCGGTAGGAGAAGTCGATGCTGCCAGTTTTCGGTCGGCCTCGTTGAGGGCCCAAGCCGACACGCAGTCATCGGAACACGGGGTCGTCGCAACATAATCACCTATCAACCGGCTGCAGCGTAAAAGGGAACGTATGGTTCCTGGGTCACCCAGATGCGGTGCAGCAGCACGGCCAACTTTCGAGCTACGGCAACGATAGCCCGGTTTCGGGACTGCTTGCCTCCACGCGAGGCCAGATGCAGACCCCAGTCTCTCAGGCTGGAGTCCTTTCCGTGCCGTCCGAGGACATGGTTGGCGCACTCGACGAGCAGGGATCGGTAAACCATCGTTCGACCGCGGTCGGTGTGGTGCGAAACCGGCCTCGGTCGACCACCTCGCCTTCTTCGTTGAGCGTGCAGTAATGACTCCAGACGTCGCCAAGATCGATCCCAATCGTCATCTCAATCCTGGAGATGCTCCCTGGTACTTCCGCGATGAGGTCCTCTGTAGTTTTTTTCATCCGCATAGTGTCGCTCTTTTCAGTGCGACCGTCTCATCTCACTTATCGGTAACTTGCCGACGAAACGGACGCGGGCCGCGAACTTGCTCAAAACGCCGTTTTTTGAGGCCGGACGCCAGGAGTTACTAAGGTCTCGGAGGCCCATCGCTGTGGTAGACTCAGCGCTATCCTGATCTGTTAACACTATTGTTAACAGATGATCTGTTTCGTGGTCGACGAAGCATTGGACGTGTCGGCCATGGTTCGTTGGGAACCTCTTTTTTCGAAGGTTTTCGGACTGTCGAGCCGGAAAGCCATTCGCCTGCTCAACCATGATCGGTAGCAGTGAGAGACTTCTGGAGGGATTCGCATGAGTCTTGCCGCAATCATTGTCCTAATATTCGCTCAGCTCGCACAGGCGCCGACAACGTTCGACCTATCCGCTGACTTCTCTTTTCGCAACAATCCCAACAAGGTTTGGCAGTACGGGTATTCTGCAACTAGTTCTTTAGCGCCGGATCAGTTTCGAGTCGACACGCAATCTGATCGAGTTGACATGCAATGTGACTCGACTAGTTCGATTGGTTTCTGGCACCCGGCCGCGAATCACGGGCCGGGCCCCGGCTATTATCCGTACGTTGCTTACAACACTACGAAGCAGTCACGGGTGGGCTGCAAAGGATGGGCCGTGCGGCCCGGCGAAGTCGCCATGGAAGCCAGCAATAGCGGTCAATACAGCCTGGTGCGGTTTGTGGCACCCGTGGCTGGAACCTACAAGATAAGTGCCCAATTTGCGGGCATTCACTACGGATTATCTACGACCGACGTGCATGTGCTGCACAATGGTACGTCTTTATTCGACGCCGATATCGATGGCTATGGCGGTGACCCAGCCTTCCACAAGGTGCAGGGGGCGAACCCCACGGCGAGCTATTCAGGGCAGGTTGAATTGAAAGCCAACGACACCGTGACCTTTGCCATAGGCTATGGAAAAGACAAAACGAATTCCGGTGATACAACCGGGCTCTTCGCTCAAGTCGTATTGCTGGCTGGCGCACCGGGCCAGAAGCGGTAAACGCCTCGTCTTGTCACCCGTGGCGGCAGATTAACGTCAATTGGTCTATGTCCAAATGTACCCCCAAGCAACCCTGCGTAGTGCCTGTAAAGTAAGTGTTATCGGTAACTTGCCGAGGTTGGAAGGGGCCCATCGCTTTGGAGAAAATGGGGGGGCCAGACGGGCATTTTTTGATATCAGGGAAAATGTCGTTTCCCTGATACGTGTCTGAAGCGGAAAGAAATTGGACCGCAAATACTCACGTACACAGTCAACATGCCCCGAGTGCTTATGGGATTCGAGGCTTGTTCAGGAGCTCACTTCCTAGGACGCGCCTTCGAGAGCAACGCCACGATGCTCGGCTGATGCCCGGTCAGTTCGTGAGCCATTTGTGAAGTCCAACAGTCCAACGAGAACGACTACCGCGATGCCGAAGCCGTGGACCGCAGGAATAGGCCTCTTGGAATTCGCGGCGTTCGGAGGTCGACTCCCTGCCCTGTGAAGCACCTATGCATTTCGAATGCGCCGCAGAGGCGGATGCGGACGCCCTGCTTGCGCAGTTCGGCGGTCTGGAGATCCACTTCGAAGACGCCGAAGCGAACGACTCGCGTCGATTGAGCTGGCGGCTCGGGTTGTAAAGGGGGCAGGGCCGGTGAAGAAGGATTCATCGGAAGCCGTCGGCCAGCATCAGGTCGCTGCCCCGTGTGTCCGATTCGGAATATGCTATCCATGTTTCGTCGGGTGAAAGCGCCAGCCCTCCCCAATGTTCGAACTGCTTCTCAATGGGGAACCGTCGTGTAACACGCGCTGAAGAAAATTCATAAAATGCGACGGCGGCGGGAGTGGAAGTGCGATTTATGTAGAAAATTCCCTTGGACCCCACCACCCAATCTGTCGTGTCGACGATATTGGGCATTCCCTTAAGAGGCTGTTCCTGCCCTGTGGCCCTGTCCAAAACCCGAATGGGCGCATTCCACTCCCCGGCAAAGAAATAAAGCACTCGTCCATCCCTGGACTCCTGCACGTTATAACCGTGGGTGCTGGTCACTAATTCTGGAGTTCCACCTTCGGGAGCCACCTTGTAGAGCATCGTGTTCCCACTGTGGCGACGACACCGTTGTAAAGTAGATCCATTTCCCGTCCGCCGACCTGGTTGGCACGCAGGCGGAAATGCCATTCGTGAAGATGCGCCTGGGAAGCGCTGTTGATGGATCGACGAGATAGAGACCGGCTTCGCCCGAGGCACGAGAATCGAAGACGATTTTCCGGCCGTCCGGCGACCAGCGCGGAGTGCCCGTCTGAACATGGAAATCGCTCAACTGCACGGCGTCGCTGCCATCGAGGTTTGCCACCCAGACTTCTTTCGATCCGGACCGGTCGGATTCAAAGGCGATTCGCTTGCCATCCGGCGAGATAGCAGGCGCTTTCTGTTGACGGGAGGTGGGAGCGAGCAGGCTTCGGACGGATTCCGACCTCAAGTCAATACGCCACATGTTCACGTTATTTTGCACCTGGACATAGACGAGCCGGTTACCGCGGGAAGCGATTTGATCGTCTTGAGATACAGCGGTTTGGGCGAAAGACAGTCGGCGCGGCTGACCTCCGTTCACATCAACCTCGAGAAGTCCGCCGCTATCAGCGAGGATAATACGCTGGCTATCGCCCGACCAGGCGATGGCGGTTGGTGAATCAACAAACGTATGCAGGTTCTTAGCCCGTTCACCCTTCGGGGAGATGCGATAGAGATCGAAGTCCCCGCTGGTCGTTCGGCATAAGAGGGCAATCCATTTCCCATCGGTGAGAAGACGGGTGTGAATACCCATTTGCATTCCTGCGGTCTTTCGATGGTGCGTGTCTCACCAGTCTCGACTGTCAGGAGCTGCAGATCATATTTCGCTTGGTACGCGAGCTGCCGCCCATCCGCCGACCAGCTGAGCGAACTAGCGTTAGTGAAGGCGTCGAGATTTCGCTCAGGACCACCGAGCACCGACATCGTAAAGATGCCTCTCTCCGTTCCATTCGATCGAATAAAAGCAATGGTGCTGCCATCCGGAGACCAGGCGGGAATGATCGCTTCACTCGGCTGGCGTAAGCTGCTGAATCCTTTCTGCGCCGATGACCTTGATGTAAAGGTCAAACATGCTCTTGGCGGCGTTTCGTCCCCCATCCCACGCGAAGACAACCTGTTTTCCGTCAGGAGAAAGTGCCGGCCACCCTACGTATCCGGGCAGTGCTGTCAGAGGCGAGACACGAACGTCCTGATCGGCGGGTTCAGCCGCCCCTCTCGCTTCGCCTTTGCGATGCACCAGGTAGAGCGCCCCCACGAGAATCAGGAGCGCAGCAATCACTCCGAGCAGTAGACCAACAGCCAGGGGCGTCTTCCAGCGGCTTCTTGGCTTTTTCGGGGGCGCCATACAGTCGCGCGGGCAATACGCTTTACATCTCCGGGAGACTTGCAAAAAAAGATGGACGGTTATGGATTGGAAAGCAGGCCGAGAACTTAGTGTGGAGGATGGCAAGAACGCTGCTCGCAGCGTGACAATAGAGATCCTTGCAGTGATTAAGGAGGCCATCCAGGACCTTTCAAAGGTTCGAAGTGTATCGCGGCTATTCGTTATGGTGAACAGTACCTCCGAGTTTACAGAGGCGCATATTGTTGCCAATGGTGCTTCCATTCGCACCTCGGCGGAAGGCAGGACCCTGATAGTCGTGGCCCATCGACTGTCCACGGTGCGCCGCGCGGATGAGATCATCGTTCTCGAGAGCGGGCGGATTTGCGAGCGAGGCACGCACGACGAACTCGTCCGCAGAGGTGGCCTCTATGCGTCCTTGTGGCAGCTGCAAAGGGGCAACTCCGACGACGCGGACGACTAAAGGGCAGCGAGACTGCGCCTGGAGCAGATGGCGCGAGCCCGATCGAATGCGCGACGGGAGAAGTCGTCGTAGATGGAGTGGTAAATGCCTTTCTCGTCTTTCGCCCCCATAACCGAGATTGAGCGAGGCGATGCCGAGATCGTCAAGAAACGCAGAAAAATCGGAGCCGAGAACCCCGATGCGCAAATCACCGCGGCTGCTCGCTTCTTTACGCTGGTCGGGCGTTCCGTGAAGCAGCGCGCAGGCCTGCAAACGCTGCCAGGCCGAAACCCCTGTCTCCGGATCGTTGATGCCCGCACAACTTCGTTCACAGCGCCTCCAGCGATTCAGTTGGGCGCTGATCTCCTCGACGCCGTATCCAGACCGCCATACGTGCCGCGGAGCAGAATGTAATCGTTGCAGAAATCGGATTCGGTAAGTAGCTGCGTTTCAACGCAAAATCGAAGTTTTGCCGGGTGCTTTTTATTCCACCGTCCGGGCCGCGAAAAGCGTACCATTGCGCTACCCGTATGCGCGGGTGCTTTGGAGACCCGCGATTGGGACTTCGCTCGAATGGAACCCGCGGCCCCATGAGAGAGCGACGCTCTTGAGCAGGAACTCAATCGCGTGACGCATAAGTAACCTGGGCATCGAAATGGAACAGATCACTCAAGCAGTCGGACAGGGGCAGCCGAATCGTCCCGAGGACGTTCGTTTAGTTCAAGCGCTTCTCAACCAGCACAAAGACGAACTTGGTATAGCAGCGCCTCTTGATGTGGATGGATTGTTCGGACCCCGGACGGCTTCGGTCATTCGAAAGTTTCAGCGCTGCCTCAAACTACCGGTCGCCGACGACATCGTTCACCCGGGCGGCCCGACGTTCCGGAAGCTGAACTCCAAGTCTGGCTCACCTGCTTCCTCTCATTCAGTCAAGGTGCCTGCGCACGTAGCCGAATTCGTCAACAAAGCCTTGCCGGCGGCCAGAAAAGTAAAAGAGCAATGGAACGTTCCGGTCTCGGTCCTGCTAGCCCAAAGCGCCATAGAATCCGCTTGGGGAAAGCATGTAAAAGGCAACGCCTACTTCGGGATAAAGGGCAAATCACGTAGCGGAGCATCAACGAGGTTTGCAACGACCGAATTTATAAACAATGAGCAAGTCGGGATTGAGGATGAGTTCCGTGCTTATGGCAACTTCGAGGAAGCAGCCGATGATTATGGCCGCTTCCTCAATGAAAACCCCAGATATCGGGGCGCATTCGATCACACGCAAGATCCCGCTAAATTCGCGAAACACATCGCCAAGGCTGGTTATGCAACAGACCCGAAGTATCACACGAAGATCGTCTCTATAATCCGACGCTTCGGTTTCGATCAATATGACGTTTAGATCTCTCCGAGCAAAGAGGGAGCACATGCTTCTGGATAAAGCGGCGAAGGAGGATTTCCGGGGCGGACCCGGTCCCAAGGAGGTCACGCCCCGGAACTCGGATGTCAAAGAAGCCCTGCTCGAACAGTGTGAGGCAATGTCGATCTATGCTTTGGAGAGTGGGATTCGCGTTCCGGTTGACGCATTGACGGTGATCGAAGAAGCCCTGAACGAGCCTGACTCCGTCGATCTGGCCGCGCTGCTCTCAGCGCACGACAATCTAAGTGCCTTGATCGCGCCTGCCCTTCCAGTCGCGATCACTCTTGTGCATCGTGACAGCAAACTGCACCCAAGGTTATCGGTATTTGGACCAGTGCCGCTGGTTAGGGTCTTACTCGGAATCGGCATTACGTCACTGTTCGGACTTATAGCGGTAAGTATGTCGCCCGAAGTGAATGACACGAACTTGAGCAAGGACATGCTTCAGAACTCCGGGTTGACTTTATTGGTTTGCGAACTCTTCCTCACCTTCGCAGCGCTAGTCGGGAGTTCGTTCGCGGCCATCTTCCGAGTGGCGGACGACGTCCTGAAGCATATCTACGATCCCAGACAAGACGGATTGGTTTGGGCGCAAATGGCTCTCGGCGCTATCTCCGGCACAGTTATATCTCAGCTGATCTTTCATCTTCTGGAACGCGGGCCAGAGCTGAGCGCGCACTCCTCTTCCTCCGCGACCGCGCCAATCTTCGAGCAGCCGATCCTGGCGCTTCTGGGTGGGTTTTCAGCCCCTCTGGTACATCGCATCCTGACTCGACTGCTGGCCGCCGCGGAGGCTGTTTTCGGGTCTGACACCCCACCCGCGCCTCCAAGGCCTACAGGGTCAGATAAGGGATGAGCAAATTGAAATCACAGCGGAAGGCCGGACTTTGACGGGCGAGCGCGAATCGGGAGATATTGCATGAGTAGATTCGACGAGCGCATTGGGGGATTCACCCACCCTCCAAAATCCGGGCGCCCCGATGTCTCCAAGCAAATGCCCCAACACTACAGTCACATTCGAATGCAAGCGAATCGAGAAGCCTTAGAGTCGGTCGTTACAGGTGGAAACTTCCGCAAGGCCGCCCAAGAGAAATTCAAAATCCCTGAATCTCCCTCCTGACCGGACGCTAACATGGCCGACGATTCTGAAAATCCAGCAATCAGCCCCGAGGGCTCGGCTGAGCCCGAGCCCGCCGCCCAGAACCCCGATTCGGATCACATTCGCGACCAACTCACGAGGGTCACCGTTCCGCCTGAGCTGGACGACGCGGCGAACCGGAAAAGGTGGAAGCTGGAGAGCGCTGAAGACGGCCGCGGTCCCTACCTAATCGAACTCAACGTACAGCACATCGGCGGATTGCCAGGCGCGGAGGCGGATTTCCGGGAGCTCTACACCAATCTGCAAATTGGTGCGACTAGCTCGGAACCCGAACCCGATTCCTTCCTATATGAAGACACTGCGGCCGAGCCCGCCAGAATCGGAAAGGGATACTATCGCTGCTTTCTTCAGGTCCGGGAATGGCGCCGCCTCGTCGCAGGGGACGAGAAGCGGGCGATGGAACGCTCTAAATCAAACCCCGGCCAGGAAACCTCCCGCTTCCGGTGCATCTATAAGCTCTGGCCTGATTTCCCAGTGAGCAGTCAAATTAGCCGATCGGTGGCGACGATAAAAGCCGACGCCGCTTATCGTTCCTTCGAAGCGTCGGGCGAGGGAATTACCTGGGCTGTAGTCGATTCGGGCGTGGACGCGAGCCACGCACATTTCGGTCAAGCCGAGTCTCATGCGCTGCGGCATCCCAGCGTTCAGGAGCTGCACCGCTGTTTCGGACAAGTGTTTCGGATCAGCGGAAACCTGCGCATACCAACTCGGCTGGCCAGCCCGGACAAGGATCCCCAAATGAAGAATCGCCCTGAACTCGTCGCGAAGCACGCGCATTACGCGCTCACGGACGACTTCGGTCACGGCACGCACGTCGCAGGAATCATCACCGGCCACGCTCCAAAATCGGACGCTGTCGTGCTCGAGCGCGAAGCCACCATCGACATCGACCACATCGACGATGACAAATACGCGCGGAAGCAGGAAACCAAGGAGAAGGTCATAGCGCCTCGCGAACGGGAACGACTTCACGGGGTCGCGCGGGACTGCCGCCTTGTCAGCCTTCGCGTGCTCGATGAGAACGGCGAGGGACGGTCGAGCGATGTGATTCGCGCCCTGGAGTACATCCGGGAGACCTTGAATGATAACCCTAGAATGCTGCGAGTTCATGGCGTCAATCTGAGCGTCGGTTATGAGTTCGACGCCGAAATGTTCGCCTGCGGCCAAAGTCCGCTGTGCAACGAAGTGAATCGCCTCGTGCAGTCAGGCGTAGTCGTCGTAACGGCTGCGGGAAACACCGGTTACGGGACCGTGACCGCCCAAGCGCGTGTATCGAGAGTCGGTCTCTCGAATACCATCAATGATCCTGGAAACGCGGAGCTCGCCATCACAGTGGGTGCCACGCACCGGGAGGCGCCACATACATACGGAGTCTCTTACTTCTCGTCGAAGGGACCGACAGGAGACGGTCGCCTGAAGCCGGATATCGTAGCGCCAGGGGAGCGAATCATATCTTGTGCGGCCGGAAAGAAGTTGCAGAAGGCTCTGTCTGAGCGTCACGCCCCGGAAGCTGGCGCGGCTCATGCCGATGAGAACCCGGTGGGTGAAGGGTCCGATCCAGAGAACCCTGACGTGCAGTCAAACAGCAATGGAACTGCGCACAAAGCCTATTATGTGGAGGACACTGGAACCAGCATGGCGGCTCCCCACGTTTCCGGCGCTATTGCCGCGTTCTTATCCATTCGTCGCGAGTTTATCGGACGGCCTCAGGACGTAAAGCGGATATTTCTCGAGAGCGCGATCCCGCTCGGGAGGGAGAAGTACTTCGAGGGTCACGGCCTTCTTGATCTGATGAAAGCCATCCAGTCAGTTTGAAAGGGGAATTCATGGCGACAATACAGGCGCAGTACGACATCGAGTTCAAAAAGGACGGCACCATATACGACGACAAACAGCTAGCAAGGCTCCTAAACGGCTTACGGGGACTAACGAACCTCGTCGTGATCTCGCACGGATGGAACAACGATGCAAAGGAGGCGAACGACCTTTACACCGGTTTTCTACAGAGCGTTGAGGATATAGCGGCCGAAGAGCTCGTCCCAGGGATTGGGGCGCGCAAACTCGGAGTGGCTCGTCTCTTCTGGCCAAGCAAGAAGTTCGCTGACGCGGACCTGATTCCTGGTGGCGGGGCGGCCAGCCTTGCCGAAGCGTCCCTGGCCAGCGCTGCATCACTGGATAGGGTGCTCGATAAGCTGAAACGCGACCCTGTCCGGCTTGGCGGCGATGACATCGGCGAGGATCGGAGCATTAGCTTGCAACGGGCTCAGGCTTTGATTCCGGATCTGGAGAAGTCTCCCGATGCCCGGGCCGAGTTCGTGCAGTCGATCCGTGCACTTCTCAATCCGCAAGAGCAGGATCCGGAGGATGGCTCCGCGGAGTTTTTCGAGGCTGATCCTGAAACGTTGTTTCGCAACCTGAGCGATGAAATCCAATATCAGCCTGCTCTTGACGAGGGGGGGCCAGCCTCTATGAATGACGGAGGAGCTGCGGGGTGGATCGGCGACACCGCGTCAGGATTATTGGCTGCCGCTCGGCGTATCGCCAACTTCGCCACCTACTACGAAATGAAAACTCGCGCCGGAACCGTCGGACGAACTGGCGTCGCGCTAATGCTGGCCCGCATCCGCGAACGTCGATCCGACTTGCCGTTAAACCTCGTTGGTCATAGCTTCGGGGGCCGCTTGGTGACTGCGGCTGCGTCAACGCTGCCGTCGTTCTCGGAGCGAGTAACAATGATGCTCCTGCAAGCTGCGTTCTCACACAACGGCCTGGCGGAAAAGTTCGACGGCAAACACGATGGCGCGTTTCGAACGGTACTCCGCGACGGCCGCATCTCGGGGCCACTGCTCATCACCCATACGAAGAGGGACAAAGCTGTAGGAATTGCGTACCCTTTGGCATCACGCCTTGCTAGGGACGCCGCTGCCGCATTCGGAGATGCAAATGACCCGTATGGCGGGATCGGCCGCAACGGAGCGCGGCGTACGCCCGAGGCGGAATTTAGAGTCCTCGGCGATTTGGATGCGCAGTACCGCTTCGTCCAGCGCAAAGTCTACAACCTGAAATCCGACAAGTTCATTAGCAACCACGGCGACGTCACCGGCCACCAGGTTGCCTACGCGTTCTGGAACGGACTGACAGCCGCAAGCTGATCCGAAAAACGCTGGCAAGGTCCTGCATAGCCTTCTCGCAACCGACCTGCTCGCCGCCCAGGGCCGCGAGCCGCTGCCTCTCTCGCCACTGCCCAATTGCGAACTCTGGCACGGTCCCCGTTGCGGCAACGCCATGCGCGTCGTCCAGCGCTTCACCCCGGCACAACTCTATCTGGCAGCCTTCGATACCTCATGACCGACTGCACCAATCCGGTCTGCCGGCTTGCTCCTGGCACGCGTTCCCACCTGTGTGTTCAACCGCTGATTTCAACTCGATGCAATTGCTTCACTCACATCGTTGGGTGGCTCGACCGCAGATCGCTTCTTCCACTGCTGACCAATTTCCAACACCATCGTCAACGATCACGGCCCCCCTGAGACACCAACACAACCACCAACAGCATTCAATAGGTTGTGTTGCAAGCTTCAGGCGCAGACAGATTATTGCATGCGCGCACGTATGCTCAGGTTGCCAAATCGAAGAGATGGTCGATGAATTCGATCTGTCGAGGCAGATCATCTCCTGCCACCCATCGAATCTGCCCCTTCCGGATCATGTGGACTGCTTCGTAGCCTTGAATGGTTCGCCGGGCCGCTTGGAATTCTCGGAATCCCTGCTTGGCATTCACTCGACGTTTGATGGCTCGATGATCCTGTTCGAGGATGTTATTCAAGTACTGCACGGGGCATGTCGACAACGATCGCGCAGCGTCCCTTCCTTCTTACTGTCAGCGATCGCGGAGCTGTAGATCGGCGCCAGGTGGTGTTGATCACTCGAGGTTGAGGATGGGATCGATCGCTGAGCGCCTTGCGAAACGGCGCCTGGCAGCATCTGCGTCACGCAATGCGGACAGCAGGAAATCGATGATGGCACCCGTGGAATCGATGGCCCGGTACAAGTAGCACCAGCGACCCTTCACCCGAACGTAGGTTTCGTCTACCCGCCAGGACTTGCTTGTCGGCTTGAGATGCCGTCGCAGTCGCTGTTCCAGCTCAGGGCCGTAACACTGCACCCAGCGCCAGACCGTGGTGTGATCGACGTTGAGACCACGCTCCTCCAGCAGTTCCTCAACATCGCGCAGCGAAAGAGAATAGCGAAGATACCACCGGACCGCACAAAGTATGAATCCGGGTTCGGTCTGTCGCCATTTGAAGCTCGCGGGTCGGGTTACCATTTCGCGATTCTTTCACGTCACCACCCAGCAAACCTGAAGTTGCAACACATTCGGATGGAAAGACTGGGAACTGCAGTCCTTCATCCTGGAGGGGGACTGGACCTTTGTGACACGGAACAGCGTTGATTTTCGCGGGGCAGCGAACAATCCGGGGACCAGTGGGCAATTTGCCGGCGTTCCTCTTCATGCCGGCCTGATCTGTATCAACGGCCCCGATGGCATGACCGCCGAAGTCCAATGCGAGTTGTTCGAGGCCGTTCTCGATGAAATTGGGAATGCGCCACAGCTGGTGAACGAAGTTGTCGAAGTCGATCTGGAATCACTGGACGAGGATTTTACGATTCATCGCTATTCGATGCCCGACGAAACCGGATGATAAGGCGGTCGGCCGGATCGCTTACCCATCTGATTCGTATTGCCTGTCTCCAATACTCGATCATTACACAGCCCTTAAACATCGATGGAATCTCAAAAGGAAAAATTTCACCACCCCTGTCGCGAAAAGAGCCTTCTTTCGCCACACACGTATATAGGGTTCTTTGAGGTTTCACTAAGTGTGACCGTCATATGTGAATTTTCGATTCTGCTGGAGTTGGTGGTTGGTGGCACAGCTTGACGAAAAGCAGAATCCGACAAATGCAGAATCGTGGCCGATCTGGACCAATCACGCGGTTCGTGAGCTGGCGGAATTCTCAATTCGTGGACCGACGAAGGAGGCCGCGCGGTCATTGAGATGGAGCGGGCGGTGGGATTCGAACCCACGCACTGCCAGGTTGGAAGCCTGGTGCCTTACCGCTTGGCGACGCCCGCTCAAGGATGGCCCAGGGAGTGGGAGTTGAACCCACGGCCTCGCGATTATCGATCGCGCTCTACCAACTGAGCTATCCCTGGATAGAGAATTTGGTGCCGGGTGCAGGAGTCGAACCCGCGTAGCTTGCTTGTAAGACAAGCGTTCTTCCGTTGAACTGACCCAGCTTGGGGCACGTGATGGGAGTCGAACCCACTGCCTTCGGCTTCGGAAACCGACGCTCAGTCCGTTGAGCTTCACGCGCGAGAACAACACAACTGGGGCCGTCCGCGGGACTTCAACCCGCATCTGCATCGTTAGGACCGATGCGCTCTCTGCTTTGAGCTAGGACGGCGTCGATCAATTCTGGAGCGCCAGGCAGGACTCGAACCCGCGTGTGACGGCATTAGAAGTACCGTGCCTGATCCATCTCGGCCACTGGCGCTCATTGGTGGAGCCGGTGGGACTTGAACCCACATTCGGATTTCTCCCTCTGATTAAAAGTCAGGTCTCTGCATGACTTGTTCTCGTTTATCTCTGCTCAAGACGTGGCTCATGACCTCATGACCACAGAGGCTAACTTCCCACCGTGGCGGCTCTGCCTTAAGCCTTCTCGCTATGGCCGCTTTCCAGAAACTCCGTGTTACGAGAGCGACGATTTTAGGGTTCGGGAGTGTTGCCGAGTGCCGAGTAGCTAGCTGGAGGATGGATTGCTGTTGCCGTTGAAGTATAGTGCGGACACACGCAGGGATTTGGTCCCACTGAAGGAGGGTTTCCGTGTGGTCTCGGTGCTGTAGTGTTGCTTCAGGAAGTTGGTACGAGGTGCATTCCGTGCTTATGAGCTTTGCGCTGCAGGACGGCAAGTTCGCGTTGTTCGCTTCGACGGTTGAACTCCTCGATGCCTTGATCTACCCATCTCTGTCCTTTCGTGACCAGTCGATAGTAAAGGCAGGCCAAAACGCGCGCCATGGCTTTGACTGCTTTTAGCCCTCCCAACTTGGCCCGAAGATATCGACACCTTGCGCCGAGATAACTATGAGAGTGCAGCAGTGTCTGCGCGGCCATTCGAAACGCATTTCCTGCGCGATTGGTGCGGTGTTCGCGTATATGACGGATCACCCTTCCTCCGCTTACATCTCGCTTGGGAGCTAAATTCAGCCAGGAAGACCAGTGGGCCTCAGTTTTCCAAGCACTCA
>Ga0206871_10080_pt1 | contig 25192 bp, 16 predicted proteins | sample Alteio_BWOrgCont_33_FD_152627 | JGI IMG/M metagenome (GOLD analysis project Ga0206871, IMG submission 152627) | Enriched cells from forest soil in Barre Woods Harvard Forest LTER site, Petersham, Massachusetts, United States -... | ecosystem: Environmental > Terrestrial > Soil > Temperate forest >...
GTATCGGCGCGGCTGACGAGGGCATCGTCGGAGATGGCACTGTCGCGGTTGAGCTTGAGATGGTTGATGTGGATGACGAGCGTGTCACCGGGCATGGTGCCTTCAACGTAGAAGGGCCCTGTCTCAGGGTTGCCGCCCTGTGATTGATGAACGTTGTGCTCGTCGAAGCCTCCAGCATCTACGGTTGTGGTGTGGATGGTATCGCCGGGAAAGATATGAAGGACCGGTGGGATGGATGAAGAAAACTGCTTGTAAAAATGCGTCGGTTTGAACTCGTGACGCTGCGGAGTGGCAGGTGGCTTGGGTTGGAGAGCTGCCGTGAAGTTATGGACTGTAGCTTTTTCTATTGGATCGCCCTCCTCAAGAAAATTGACTGTGCCGGTAAAGGTGCTGCCTGAGAGCGTAGCGTCAACATCTTCGAAGCCGCCTTTGGGATCTTTGGCAATGAACTTGATGTGAGTGCCAGCGATGGTGACTTCGGCGATGGGGTCGCCGCCTAAATCCCCGGTAAGTTTGCCGTTGGTACCGGCAAGATTGAGAGTCCAGTAGATGGGTGCGCCGAAATAATCCATGGTGAAGAGCCATCGGCCGGCTAGAGGCGCTGGTTCCTGTGCGAAGGATGGGATGGCGAATGTTGATACAGCGACGGCGACGAGCAGGGCGAGGGAGAGAAGGCGCATACCTGAAGATACGTTGGCGCAGGGTCGCCGGGATGCAAATCGTTTGCCGGGGTGCAATTTAGTAGACGATTGCGATAGGGTGGAGCTGTGAATTCTGCTCAGGAACAGGATGTGGCAGCGCCCAGGTTTGTGCGGGGCATGGGGCTGTTTTCGGCGACGGCGATAGTGATGGGCTCGATGATCGGGTCGGGCATTTTTATTGTGCCGGCGGATATGAGCCGCGTGCTTGGCTCTCCCGCATTGTTAATAGCCGCATGGCTGGTGACGGCGGCGATGACCGTCATCGGTGCACTGAGCTACGGTGAACTGGCGGCGATGATGCCCAAGGCGGGCGGGCAGTATGTGTACCTGCGCGAATCGCTGGGGCCGATCTGGGGATTTTTGTACGGGTGGACGCTGTTTGCAGTTATCCAGACGGGAACGATTGCTGCAGTGGGCGTGGCGTTTGGGAAATTTCTCGGCGTGTTTTTTCCGAGTGTAAGCCAGACGAACTGGATCTGGCATGTAGGTTCGGGAAATGTTGGATTGAGTACGGCGAACCTGGCGGCGATTGTGGTGATTACGCTGCTGACATTTGCGAATACGCGTGGCATCAAATTGGGTGCGGCAGTGCAGAACGTATTTACCAGTACGAAGGTACTGGCGCTGCTCGGCGTGATTGCCGTGGGATTGGTGGCGAAGAACGCAGCGGCGATCGCTGCGAATTTTGGCGCAGGCTGGCATAACTTCTGGGCGGGTGCAGGATGGGGAGTGCCGCACACAGTTCAAGTGGGATCGTTTTTGGGGCTGGGCGGCGGCGAGGCAGTTGTTGGAATTTTCACCGTCGTGGCGGTGGTGCAGGTAGGCAGCTTGTTCTCAAGCGACGCGTGGAATAACGTGACGTTTACTGCGGGAGAGATTCAGAATCCGAAGAGAAATTTGCCGTTGTCGCTAGCGATTGGGACAGGTACAGTTTTGCTGCTGTATATCGCCTGCAATTTTGTTTACCTGAGCGTACTGCCGATGGCGGCAATCCAAAATGCACCGCAGGATCGCGTAGCAACGGCGGTGATGCAGGCGGCATTTGGCGGCGTTGGCGCGAAGCTGATGGCAGCGGCAATCCTGGTGAGCACGTTTGGATGCGTGAATGGGATGCTGCTGGCGGGAGCTCGCGTGTATTACGCGATGAGCCGCGATGGTTTGTTCTTCAAGAGCACAGGTAAGCTGGATGCGAAGACGGGCGTGCCGCGGAACTCGCTGTGGATGCAGTGGGGATGGACGTGCCTGCTATGCCTGAGCGGGAGCTATGGGCAACTGCTGGACTATGTGATCTTTGCGGTTCTAGTGTTCTATGTGCTGACGATTGTGGGGCTGTTCATATTGCGGAAGAAGCAGCCGGATGCGCCACGGCCGTACAAGGCGTTCGGATATCCGGTGCTGCCGGCGCTATACATCGTCATGGCGACGTGGATTTGTGGTGTACTGTTGCGATACAAGCCTCAGTACACGTGGCCGGGGTTGATCCTAGTGCTGCTGGGGGTTCCGGTATATGCCGTTTGGACCTGGCGCCAAAAGCGCATGGCGAGTTCTGAGTTGTAAGTTCTATGTTGTAAGTAAAAACGGAGAGACAAAACTGCATGGCGAATTTGTTGGCGACGAAGTCTGTTGAAACGATTCTGGGCGAAGCCGCGGAGACCGGCGAGCATACGCTAAAGCGCAGCCTTGGGGCGACCAACCTGGTAACACTGGGTATCGGGGCCATTATCGGTACAGGAATTTTTGTGCTGACGGGGCAGACAGCCGCGAATTATGCGGGGCCGGGAGTGGTGTTTACATTCATCATCGCGGCGATCTGCTGCGTGTTTGCCGGGCTTTGCTACGCGGAGTTTGCGGCGATGATCCCGGTGGCGGGATCGGCCTACACATACGGGTATGCGACGCTGGGCGAGATTTTTGCGTGGATTATTGGTTGGGACCTGGTGCTCGAATACGCGTTCGGCGCGGCAACGGTTTGCTCAGGGTGGAGCGGGTATGTGATCTCGCTAGGACAGGATTTTGGGTTGCGGCTGCCGCCGGAGCTGGCGGGTACACCGGGATCGGTGTTTGTTTACTGGCATGGGCACTGGGAGCGGCTGGCGGGTGCGGTTGCGGACAAGCTGGCGCTGGCTCACATTGATCCAAACACGTTGCCGCAGAAGCACGGCGTATTCAACCTAGTAGCCTTTGTGGGCATCATGTTCGCGACGACGGTGCTGATCATCGGCATTAAGGAGTCGGCGAACTTCAACAGCTTCATCGTGATTGTGAAGGTCGCGGTGCTGCTGGTATTTATCGGCGTGGGCGGCTATACGCTGATGCACCATCCGGAACTGCTGCAGGCGAACTGGCATCCGTTTGTGCCTCCGAACCTGGGACACTTTGGCCAGTTCGGATGGTCGGGAGTGGCGCGAGGGGCGGCGGTTATTTTCTTTGCGTATATCGGATTCGATGCTGTGTCGACGGCTGCGCAGGAATCGAAGAACCCGAAGCGGGACATGCCCATCGGCATTCTTGGGTCACTGGCGATCTGCACGGTGTTGTACATCTTAGTGGCGCTGGTGCTGACGGGGCTGGTGAACTTCAAGTATCTGGGTGTGCCGGATTCCTTGGCCGTGGGCATGGATGCAACGGGCTTCAAGTGGGGCAGCATGCTGGTGAAGATCGGTGCGCTGGGTGGGCTGACCAGCACGATGATCGTCATGTTGCTGGGACAGAGCCGTGTGTTCTTCTCGATGTCCAAGGACGGATTGCTGCCTAAGATGTTCTCGGCTGTGCATCCGAAGTTCCGGACGCCGTGGATTTCATCGCTGACGGTGGGCATTGTGGTGGCAACGTTTGCTTCGCTAATTCCGCTGGCGAGCCTGGGCGAGATGACGAGCATTGGCACACTGCTGGCGTTCATCATCGTGTGCGCCGGAGTGTGGCTGCTGCGCAAGCGAAGCCCGAATCTGGCTCGTCCATTCCGCGCCCCATGGATGCCGGTGACGCCTATTCTTGGCATCGGGTTTGCGCTGCTGATGATGTTCTCGCTGCCCAATGCGACGTGGTGGCGGCTGGGAATCTGGCTGGCTGTTGGGCTGGTGATTTATTTCTCCTACGGGCGCTATCACAGCCGTGTGCAGAAGGGATTGCCGCCGGTGCCTGCTCACGAGTAAGCAGTGATTAGGGGTTAGGAAAAGTACTTCTCAAGCGAAAGCCCGGCCAAGTGCCGGGCTTTTTGCTTGGGGCGGAAGAAAATATCGAGAGACGAGAGGTATTTTCTTGACCGGCTGTGGAAAAGCTGGTAACTATACGTCATATCTGCAACCACCTGAGAAGTTACGGGCCAAAGATGAAGGGCTAGTCTGAGAGTTAGACGGCCTGAATTTGGCGGATAGTTTTGCTGTAACCAAGCCTAAAAGGAACGAGTGCAATGACTTGTAAGACATGCGCATCGCAGGCGATTTCGACTTTTCCCGCTGACGTCCGAGTGTATTTGAATGGCTCGAGAACGATGAGCGCTCCACCGATGAACCCCGGGCCGTTGGTCCATGTGTGCCTTAGCTGTGGGGCGTCAGAGTTTGTGGCACCTGCGGGTTGGATGGCGGGGGGCTGGCTGCGCCCGAAGGCGGCGCCGGCGTCGACCCAGGCGGTGTTTGCTGGGAGCCGGATGGCGACACAGGAGTAGGCTGCGCGCCGGCCTTATTAGGGCTGGCGTCGTGGTGCGCGGTGGTGTGCGCATGGGCGACGGCAGGTGTGGGTGGTGGTGTAGGTAGGCTCACGGAATCGATGGCAGTGGGGTCATCGCGCAGCTTGAGAAAAAGCGTAGACGCTGAGACGGGATGCGGCACGCTAAGCGTGCTGCCGGTGTAGCCGTCGGGAACCGGCATAGGTGAGGCGAAGGCTGGATCGGTGGAAAGAGAATCAATCAAGAAGAGATTGCTGCCGGTAACTGCGCAGGGCTGTGCTGCGTCAGGTGGACAAGTGAGCAGCGTGAGCGTGGGCAGACGAACGAGTGTGCCGAGTGGGAGCCAGTCGGACGATGGAGCTTCGGCGGTCGTGTTTTCCGGTGCGGATTTTTCGGCGGGCTGTGCGATGGACGATTCAGGCGCGGGATAGATGGCGCGCAGATGCAGATCGCCGAAGGCGCTAGGGCCGAGAGAGCGCAGCGGATCGAATGAGGCAACGACGGTGTGCGGATCTTGCAGCAGCAAGCCACCGGCTGGCGCGAGTGTGAGCACGGTGCGTAGTGTGCCATCAAGCGTTTCGATTTCAATGCGGCCGTTGCGTGGGAAAGGCGCAGGGGTCTTCAGGGTGAAGGTGAGCGTTGCGGTGAGTGGAAGGTCGTTAGGATTGGTGAGAGCGAGGCCGTCGGTGGGTGGAAGCTCAACTGTTTTGCGCAGGAGCTTGATGGCGGGACGAGCGGAGGAGACGACGACAGGCGCGGTGAGGGTTCGCCCGTCGGCGAGGGCGATGTTGGCGGTGAGATGTTCGTCGAAGCGCGTGGGGGGTGCTGGCGCATCGGCGGGAAGAGTGAGATGGAGTGTGGAGGTGCTGGGATCCTGCGCAGGAGCAGGTGTGAAGGTGAGGTCGCCGAGGGTGAGGTGATCGATTTGCGAGAGGTGTGATCCGGTGATGGTGAGGACGCGGTCGACAGCGTGAAGTTCGACGGCGGTGATTTGTGGAGGTTCGGCGAAGGTGCGCGCGGAGACGGTGTCCGGCGAAGGCTGCTCGTATTGCTGGATGGAGAGATGGAGATCGCCGGGGGTGAGCGCGTGGTCGAGCGGAAGCGTGAGCGCGAGCAGGTTGGGTTGGCCGGGTTTCGGCGTGGGCTTGAACTCGATGTTGAGCGGGATAGCAGCGCCAGTGGGTTGGGCGGTGATGGTGTGCACACAGGCGGTGCCGGTTGAGGTAAGAGTGAGCGTGGCCAACGTGCCTGCGATCAATGCATGGTCTCCAACGGCATCGATGCGCCAGTTTTCGCCGGGGAGTTGCTGCAGTGGGATGGTAGGGCCGGTGAAGGCATCAAAGCCCCATAAGCCGCGGATGGTTCCGGTGAGTTGAATGGGTTCGGGCTCGGTGGGCGCTTGAGGTGTTGTCTCTGTTGGAGCTGGTTGGGCGAAGGGGTTGGGCGTTATCGGCGCCGATTGGTGCAACGGAATGTGGTGTTCGGCAGAGCGGTGAAGGACGAGGCCGCCCTGGTAAGCGTCGGCGGTGAGTGGGATGTCGGCTTCGGTGGGTGTGCCCTCGGGCGTATTGAGATGCAGAACGAGCTCGTGCGCGAAGGCGGTAGAGAAGACCAGCGGAGCGCCTTCGATGGGAAGAGTGACGGAAGGCTGGAGGAGGCAGGCGACATGGTTCGCATCCGCGGTGCGCAGCGGCGGAGCAATGGCCGACTGCACGGCAGGAAGGCCGATGACAAGAACCGACTTGGGATTGTGAAACGAAGGCGGCGTGTTGAGACGCAGGTTCATTGCAGCGTCCTGCGGGAAGGCAATGGCGGGGATGTATTGAAATTGCGCGGTGTGAAGATTGCCGAGGATACGGACGAGATCGACGATGGCTCCGACATATGCGGAGTAGAGGCCGGCACCGGCGAGCTGGGTGTAGCTGGCCTGATTGATGAAGTCGGAGCCGGGACCGTTGGAGAGCGAGGAGACGATGGATTGGGCGTGGCCGTCGTCGAGCAGCGATTGCGAACCGGATTGGGTGAGGCAGGTGAACTGGGTATCGACGGGCTGCTTGAAGCAGTCGGGGTTGGGCTTGAGGTTGAGAGTGCGGGCGAGCAAATTGGAGTGCTTTAGAAGATCGTCAGAATCGGCTGGTGGAACGCGGCGGATGCTGGCAAGATATTTTTCGATGCGCGCCTGCTCGAAGCCGGCTTCGATTAAATCTTGTTGTGCGCGGACGAAGACACCGGGCTTTCCTTTGACGGCGGAGCGCAGGGTGCTGAAGTCGCCGCCGGTTTCCGGCGCGAGGAAGAGCACAGCCTGTTGGGCTTCCTGCGGGACGGTGACGAAGGCGCCTTCTTCGCGAACTTTTTTGTCCCAAGTAGGGATGCGGGTGAACCAATCGTCCGGCGGAGGGTTGGTGGTGCCGCGCAGGAAGACACAGATGAGCAGATAGTGAACGGATTGCGTTGGGGGAAGATCGGGATGCAGCCAGATGCGGTCGCCGGGCTGGAGATTGGGCACGGAGGCGATGGGCAGGGTGGTGCTGGTGCCATCAGCAGCAACGCGGGTTACGCGAACGTCTATGCGCGGACCCGTGAGGTCAAAGCGGGCGTCGGCGTGGGAAAGACCATGCACGCCCAGAAACAGAGAGACCAGCAGCCACAGACGGAACGATCTTCGGCAAAAAAAAGCCATGCTCCTAGTTTAGATGCGGTTTGAATCCGAATGTTGCCGTGGTGAAGGTATGCTGGAATGACGGCATCGCCTGTTGAGATTTCATCTGCGGATGGGGACAGATGGGCGATCCTTCACTTACAAATAGAACTTGTGCCTGGGCTGCGCCTGGCCACGCATTTTTCCGCCACCTCTGGCCAACGCATGTGGAGTCGATGTTTTGAAACTGTTTCGCTCAGCACAATACCAGCCGGTTGGGCCGGATGACGGACAAGGTGGACTTTCACTTCCGTGGGCCGATCTTGCTGTGGGCCTGGGAACGCTCGGCTTGCTTTATGTTGTGGCCAGAGTGGGTGCGGAATCGTTTGTCAGGTTTCATCCACCGGATGTTATTCCGGCAATCAATCTCGATCCTCGCAATCTGCCAAACTATGCGGCGCGTTCAACCTTGCGGATGTTTCTGGCGCTGATTGCATCAACATTGTTCACATTTGTGTACGGATATGCGGCAGCAAGAAACAGGCGCGCGGAGCGGGTGCTGGTGCCGCTGCTCGATATTCTACAGTCGGTTCCGGTCCTGGGATTTTTGTCGGTGACGGTGACGGCGTTTATCGCATTGTTCCGAGGCAGCCTGTTGGGGTTGGAAGCTGCTTCCATCTTTGCGATCTTTACAGGACAGGCATGGAACATGACGTTCTCGTTCTACCAGTCGCTGCGGACGGTGCCCTCAGAGCTGGAAGAGATGACGACGCTGTACCGGCTTTCAAAATGGGAACGGTTCACTCGGCTGGAGTTGCCATCCGCTGCGTTGGGGCTGGTGTGGAACGGAATGATGAGCTTTGGCGGCGGATGGTTTTTCCTGGCTGCGAGCGAATCGATCAGCGTTTTAAACCGGCAGTACACGCTGCCCGGACTGGGTTCCTACGTAGCAATGGCCATTGAGGCGAAAGATATACAGGCGCTGTGCTGGGCGATTGCGACGATGGTTCTGCTGGTGGTACTGATCGACCAATTTTTCTGGAAACCATTGGTTACGCTTGCAGACCGGTACAAGGTGGAGTTGACCGGAGGAGAGGAGCGTCGCTTTTGGGTGGTCGATCTGTGGCGTGCAGCTTCTCTGCCGCAGCGCTTTCAAAGACTCACCGGGCCCACGCTGCACACTATCGACCGATGGCTTTCTGCGGCGACGTGTGTGGGGATACAACGGGAAACAAAGCAGCGTTCGAGGACGGGAGACAGGGTCTTCAATGCCATTGTGATTGCGATCACGATCGGTTTGATGGTGGGAGCGGCGCGATTCGTACTTTCGGGCGTTGGTTTCAGAGAAGTAGTTCACGCGTCGGTGCTGGGAGCTGCTACGGGTGCAAGAGTTCTGGTGCTGATTGTGTTCAGCACGATTGTCTGGACGCCAATTGGCGTAGCCATTGGGTTGAGCCCGAAGCTGGCACGGCTGTCGCAGCCGCTGGTGCAGATATGCGCCTCGTTTCCAGCGAATTTTCTTTTTCCGTTCGCGACGCTGGTCTTCATCAAGCTGGGCATTACGCTGAATTGGGGAAGCATGTTGCTGATGGCACTTGGTGCGCAGTGGTACCTGCTGTTCAATGTGATCGGCGGTGCACAGGCGATACCGAATGATTTGCGCGAAATGGCGACGAGCCTGGGTCTGCGCGGTTGGCGGCGCTGGAAATTTCTAATTGGGCCAGCAATCTTCGGCACGTGGGTGACAGGAGCCATTACAGCGAGCGGTGGAGCATGGAATGCGAGTATCGTCGCCGAGCTGGTTTCATGGGGCAGCACAACATTGAAGGCCGCTGGACTGGGCGCCTACATTGCCGAGGCGACTGGTAAAGGCGATTGGCCGCGCATTGTGCTTGGCGTAGGGCTGATGAGTGTGATTGTGGTGGCAGTAAACCACCTGGTCTGGAAGCGGCTGTATGCGCTGGCGCAAAAGAGATATCAACTGAGCTAAACGTAAGAGGATGATATGGAAGAAACTACAAACCTTCTGTCTGCTGTCGATGTTTCGAAGACTTTTCCGTTGCCCTCGGGCGGCGAGCAGACCGTGCTGGAAAATGTTTCGCTCAAAGTGGAACAGGGCGAGGTCGTGGCGCTGCTGGGTCGAAGCGGCTCAGGGAAGAGCACGCTTTTGAGGATTCTGGCGGGGCTGATTCAGCCGACACGCGGACAGGTGCTGCGCAAAGAAACGCCGTTGGCAGGCCCTAACCCAGATGTGGCCATGGTCTTCCAGAGTTTTGCGCTTTTGCCGTGGCTGACCGTGCAGGAGAATGCCGAGCTGGGGTTGGCTGCGCGAGGCCATTCCAAAGAAGAATCGGAAAAGGAAGCCTTGCACGCTCTCGGCATGGTGGGCCTGGAGGGATTTGAAGGGGCGTATCCAAAAGAACTTTCCGGCGGCATGAGGCAGCGAGTGGGATTTGCCAGGGCGTTTGTGATGAAGCCGGATGTGCTGATGATGGACGAACCCTTTAGCGCGCTGGACGTGCTGACTGCCGAGAACCTGCGCGGTGAAATCGGAGATCTGTGGGAGAAAGGGTCGTTTCCTTCCAAGAGCATTCTGATTGTCACGCACAACATTGAAGAGGCAATTTTGCTCGCCGACCGCATTGTGGTGCTGGGCACGAATCCCGGAGCCATCCGAGGAGAAGTCCTGGTGGACATTCCGCGACCGCGCGATAAAAATGGAGCGCGATTTAGGGTGCTGCTGGACCACATCTACACCGTGATGACGAATCCGCAGGCGCCGGTGGGCGAGCTTCTTGCGATGAATCCGGCGAAGCGCTTTCCCATGCTGCCTCATGCGCGAGTGGGCGGCATCAGTGGTCTGCTGGAAATTATTATCGGCCGCGGCGGACACGAAGGTTTGCCGGAGCTATCCGAAGATTTACGCCTGGAGATCGACGACCTGCTGCCAGCTGTGGACGCTTCAGCGTTGCTGGGTTTTGCTGATGTAGCGGGCGGAGAAGTGACAGTGACGGATGTGGGACGCGAGTTCGCCCTGGCCGGGGTTCACCAAAGCCACGAGATATTCAAGGAGCAATTGCTGGAGCGTGTGCCGTTCGCTACAACAGTGATGAAGATGATGGAGCAGAAGAGCGACGGACGGATCTCCAAGGAGTTCCTGCTGGACATCCTCGACGAACACTTCTCAGCAGCTGAGGCAGAAAAGCAGTTCGAGACGCTTGTGGACTGGGGGCGCTATGCGCACCTGTTCGAATACGACGCCGACGAAGAGCGGCTATATCCCGCAGAGCCGGAAGGCGAATAGAAGCCGACGAGCCTAGTGTGAGGTTTTTGCTCCGCCGCCAGTGACGCGCTTGCTGGGGCCATCAGATTCGACCGAGCCATCACGGATGCTGATGACGCGATGAGCAAAGTCGGCGATATCGGGCTCATGGGTGACGAGGACGATGGTGTTGCCCTGGGCGTGCAGATCGTCAAAGAGCGCCATGATTTCGACCGATGTTTTGGAATCAAGGTTGCCGGTGGGTTCGTCGGCAAGGATGATGCTGGGGTGGTTGACGAGGGCACGCGCAATGGCGACACGCTGGCGCTGTCCGCCGGAGAGTTCATTGGGCTTGTGCATCATGCGCTCGCCGAGATTGACGGACTCGAGGACAGATTTTGCGCGAGCGAGGCGCTCGGCCTGCGGCGTGCCGTTGTAGATCAGCGGCAGTTCGACATTGTGCAGAGCCGTGGCGCGGGCGAGCAGGTTGAAGGTCTGGAAGACGAAGCCGATCTCTTTGTTGCGGATGCGGGCGAGCTGATCGTCGTTGAGCGAAGAGACGTCATGCCCGTTGAGCCAGTACTGGCCGTGAGTGGGCGAATCGAGGCAACCGATGAGGTTCATCAGAGTGGACTTGCCGGAGCCGGATGGTCCCATGATGGCAACATACTCGTTGTGCTTGATGCGGATGTCGATGCCACTGAGGGCGTTGACGGTCTGGTCGCCCATCTCATAGGTCTTCCAGAGATTGTTGGTGACAATGACGTCGCCGGCGTGCGGGCCGTCAGCGTTGGCGCCAACGCGGTCCTGCTCGAGGTGGGTTTCGGTAGCTGTGAGGGTCACTCGGTGCTCCTTGCGGACTGAAAAACAAAAGCTTAACGCAATGTACGCAATGTTGAGACGCAATGTTCGCGATGTTTAAGACAAGTATTAGGAATCTGAGTCGTCAGTGGGCGTAGCGGTTTGAGGGGTAGTGTCTCGCTTGACCGCTGTTCCACTTTTGAGAGTTCGCAAAATTTTGTAGCGGCCAGTAACGACTTCATCGCCGGTCTTGAGGCCGCCGACGACTTCAATGTCAGTCGTACCCGTAATGCCGGTGGTGACGGGGACAAACCTGGTGCGCAGTGTGCCCTTGTCATTGACGATGAGATAAACGCCCTGGGTGGTGTTGGCCTTGACCGAAGCCGGTGTGGAAACGGCCGCAGCAGAGGAAGCCTTTCCGTGATTCTTGAAGAAATCGGCTTCGGCGGCGCTGTCGCGCTGCACCAGCGCCTGGATGGGTATGGTGAGCGTGTCAGGCTTGTGCGCGGTGGTGATCTTGGCGGTGCAGGAAAGACCTGGACGGAGGTAGTCCACTGAAATGCCGGAGTTTGCGTCGAGGGTGACGACGACTTTGAAGTCCTTGGCCTCTTCCGTGCCGGTTGTGGACTGCGAGGTAGCAACGCCGGTGGTGCGCAGGAGGGCCTGGTCGCCAACTTCGGTGACGTGGCCTTTGAAGGTTTTTCCGGGCAGGGCATCGACGGTGACGTCGGCTGTCTGTCCGAGCGCAACGTTGACGATATCCGTCTCGTCGACTTTGACCTCGGCGGTGATGACGCTCATGTCCGCGAGGGTCATCAAGGTTGATCCCTCGGCATTTTGAATTCCGACGACGACGGTTTCGCCTTCGCGTACGGGAACGTTAGTGACGAGGCCATCAAAGGGAGCTTTGCTCTGGGTGAGGCCGAGCTGATAGGAGTTGCCGCTGAGAGTGGCGACCGATTGCGTGACTGTGCTGCGAGCAGAATTGGTCTGCGCCTTGGCCTGAGCGTAGGCCGCTTCGCGCTGGGCCAGCGTGGCTACGTCGACGTCATAAGCAGCTTTCTTGGCGTCGTAATCCTGTTTGGCGACGAGTTGCTGTTTGTAGAGTTGTTCGTAGCGTTCGATGTCGAACTTCTTTTGAACGAGATCGGCCTTGGCCTGATCGACCGCTGCGGACGCGGTTTTTTCGGCTGCGATGTAGGCATCGACGTTGGTGCGGTTGGAGGCGATCGTCGCTTGTTGTGCGTTAACGGCGGATTGCGGCTGCTCGCTCTCGACCGTAGCGATGAGCTCGCCGGCTTTAACGTGGTCACCCTCTTTGACGTAGAGGTGTGTGATGCGGCCGAAGGCGGTCGCACCGACGTTGACGTATGTCTTGGGTTTAATCTGGCCAGTACCGCTGACGGTAGCGACGAGGTCGCCAGTGACAGCTTTGGTGGTGGTAACAGCCGTGACATCGGAGTGGGCTTTCCAGATGGTGCCGGCAACAATGCCGACGACGACAAGCACACCGAGGACGATCAACAGGATTTTTTTGGCGCTCATTGCAGCTTTCTTATGGCCGTAGCGTCAAAACATACACGCGGGCTAAATTGGTTTAAGTCTGTCGAATAGTACGTGTTACGCAAATGTAGGACCGCTGGTTCCACGGGCGTACATAAGACGACAGTTGTGCTCTCTAACTGATGTGCAAATTGCTGATTCGATGATAGCAAGAGTGCTTGTGCGCAAAGGTTAACGAGCTTAGAATAAGGATGAGTAAAACCGCAGGAGCTGGACCCTTATGAACTATAAAAATCTTTCCATATTTGCGACCGTTTTGGCAGTGACAAGTGTCACCTGTGCGATGAGCGCGCAGGTACCTGCGAACACGCCTCCGGCTGCGCAGACGAGCCAGACACCAACGGCTGCTGTGCCGGGAACGGTCCAGGACAATGGCAAGGTGGTTCAGACTCCTCCTGTGGAAGAAAAGCCCGACCCGTTGAAGCGGCGGCTGAGTGACCGGCAGGCAGTTGAACAGCGCAAAGCGGTCAAGGCAGAAATGTCGAAAGAGTACGTCAAGTGGCTGAACGAAGATGTTCGCTGGATCATTACCGATGAAGAGGTAAGGGCCTTCAAGAGCCTGGCCAATGACGAGGAGCGCGATGCGTTCATCGAAGAATTCTGGCGGCGACGGAATCCGAACCCCGATTCGCGAGAGAACGAATTCAAGGATGAGCACTACGCGCGTATTGCATACGCGAACGAGCACTTTGCAGCGGGCAAGCCGGGCTGGATGACAGACCGCGGTCACATCTACATTGCGTTCGGCAAGCCGGACTCTATCGACTCGCACCCTTCAGGCGGCAATTATGAACGCCCAATGGAAGAGGGCGGCGGCAGCACGTCGACCTTCCCATTCGAGATCTGGCACTACCGGTACCTGGAAGGGATCGGCGAGAACATCGACATTGAATTCGTGGACAGCTGCATGTGCAACGACTACCACGCGACCATCGACCGCTCTGAGAAAGACGCATTGAAGCACACACCGGGCGCTGGGCAGTCACTGTTTGAATCTACGGGGCAGGCAAAACAGTCAGACCGTTTTCAGGGCGGCGGGTTAGAACAGCTGCCGACAGGACCGATGTCCTCGCAAAACGCCAGCAAACAATTTGACCGGTTGGATCAATTTGCGAAGATCATGGCGCCGCCGCCGGTGAAGTTTGCCGACCTGGATGATTTCTTGAATTCAACCTCGACGATCCTGAAGGGACCGCCGCTGGTGTTCGACGTGCGCACGGATTACGTGAAGCTGACGAACTCCACCGTGATGGTTCCGGTTACGCTGCAAATCCGCAACGGAGATATTACCTACACCACCAAAGATGGCGATTCGATAGGCACCGTGAACATCCTGGGTCGTGTGAGCAACATCAACCACCGCATCATCATGACGTTTGAAGACACGGTGAAGGTAGAGACACCAAGTGATCTGCTGGAACGGACGAAGAACAACATGTCCGTTTACTGGAAGGCGCTGCCGCTGCCTCCGGGGCGGTACAAGATTGAGATTGCATTGAAAGACGTGAACAATCCTGACCACCTGGGTTCCTGGAAGCGGAGCGTGGATGTTCCGAAGTATGACGATGACCAGCTGGCCTCTTCATCGCTGATTCTGGCTGACCAGATGGAGCGCGTTGGCACGCGTGAAGTAGGGACAGGAAACTTTGTAATCGGGAACACGAAGATTCGTCCGCGTGTACCGGCAACGGTTTCAACTCCGGTGACCTTCCATCGCGGACAGAACCTGAACTTCTGGATGCAGGTGTACAACCTGGGAATTGGCGTAGACACCAAGAAGAACGATGCGACGATCGAATACCAGATTCTTGACCTGGCAACGAACAAGCAGATTCTCGATTCATCGGAATCAGCTTCCAAGCTGAATCCGAACGCAGACCAGTTGACGCTAGAGAAGACGATGTCGCTGGCGACGCTGGAGCCGGGCCGTTATGAAGTGACGATCAAGGTGAATGACGCGAACAAGCAGCAGAAGATCGCTCAGACCGTTCCGTTCACAGTGATCCAGTAGACTTGTACGAAGCAGAGCCGGCGGAGACCACAGACTGCCGGCCGCTGAACAGATGAAGCACCGCGGACCGGAAGAATATCTTCGGAACGCATTTCGGAGAGCCACAGGCGCGCGACCAAAGAACCAGGAGCGCGGTGAAACGAGTGCTAAGGCCGATTCAGAGAATGATGTGGATAATCGTGCTCGGTATGACGGGTCTGTGCCTGGTCATGCCTGCCGCATGCTCGGCACAAGACGCGGCAGTCGCTGGGTTGGTGCGCGATGTCAGTGGTACTCCTCAGATGGGTGCCCTGGTGGAGTTGCTGCGCGCTGATGCGACCGTGGTAGCAACGGCGTTTACCGATAATCGTGGCCGCTACATTATGGCGGCGGTAACTCCTGGAAAGTATGAGCTGCGGGCGACCGCGGCTTTTTTCGTGCCTTCACGACGCCCCGATCTGAGGCTGCTCTGCGGAAAGCAGTCGGTGGTGAACCTGACGATGAGTTCGCTGTTCGAGGCTGAGAACTGGCTGCCCGCACAGCGCCGCCGCTCCGATGAGCCGGCGGACGATTGGAAGTGGACGCTGCGGTCGACAGCCAACCGACCTCTGCTGCGGTTGGTGGATCCATCGAATGGTCTTGAGGTTTCGTCGAGTGCCGAGCGTGCTCCAAAGCCTTCCACGCAGGGACAAGTTGCCTTGATTAACGGTGATGGCGCGTTTGGCGATGGCGGTATGCACCAGGTACTGGTGCTGAACCGGACAGTGGATGGCGGCGATGGAATGGTGCTGCGCGCAGATGTCGGCAACGCGCAGACAGGGCCGTTCGTGGCGCCTTCCGTGGACGTGACGGTTGGCTATGAGCGCAGAACTGCGATGGGCGGAGCAACGCGGCTGGTGTCGAGCTATCAATCGCACCCTGAGCTGACGAATGGTGTTGCTCCGGGATTCCAGGTGATGCAGGTGGCGAGCACCGAGCAGCTGGCGATGGGCGATGCGGTGCTGATCGATGTAGGAACGCTGCTGGAAGCGGAGCAACTGCATGCGACACGGATTGCGAGCGAGCCTTACCTGCGCGTGAGCGTGAAGCCTGGCGACGACCTGGTAGTGGAGTATCGCATGGCAACGGGGCGGGAGTTACAGAGCTCGTCTGACCTGGATCACTTGAATATGCAGGTGAATGCGTTGAGCGATGCCAATGGGCGTCCGCTGCTCAATACAGGGAGACACCAGGAAATTTCTATCAGCCGCAAGCTGAATAAAACGGTGGTGAGCGCGGCGGTTTTCAGCGATCGTTTTGAGCAAGGGTCTTTGGCCGGGAGTGGATTACTCAGCCGTACGGATTTGCAAGGCGCATCCCTGATTGAAGATCCAACGACAGGGACGTTTCATCTGGCGACGGCGGGGTATTCCGGTCGCGGATTGAGCGGGTCGGTAATGCAGTCGCTGACACCTTCGATTTCGTTGTGGGGCGAATACGATCTCGGCACGGCGCTGACGATTAATGCCGCGGGTGATGGCACGCCGACGCTGGCCGAGCTGCAATCGAACTTGAGTGTGCGCACGACACAGGCGGCGAGCGCGGCAATTCGCGGAAAGATTTTGAAGTCGGGAACGGCGGTGAAGGCGGAGTACCGTTGGCAGCCTGCGCATAGCCTGACGCAGGTGAACGCGTACAACACGACTGCCGAAGAGGCGTATATGAGCTTCTACCTGCGGCAGCGGTTGCACTGTGGGAGATTCCTGCCGCAGGGGCTGGACGCGGTGGTAGAGGCGACCAACCTGCTGGAACAGGGATATCAACCGGTGCTGGCTCCGGATGGCCACACGCTATTCCTGGCGCAGATTCCTCGCGCGGTGCAGGGTGGACTGGCGTTTAACTTTTAGAGTTCGTTCAACATGCTGGGAATTTGCTAACCTTGCGGGCATGAGATTTCATGCGTTGGGTTTTGTTGTGTGTCTTTTTGCCGGGGTTGTTGGGGCGCAGTCATTCACTCCTGTTCGTGAGCTAAAGAATCTTTCACCTGCCGCGATTGAAAAGCTGCATACGCTGGAGACGCTGAATGCGCTGCCGGTGGGTGAGTGGCGCTTTCACGTGGGCGATGTAGCGCACGGAGAGTCGGTAGGGCTGGATGATTCGAAGTGGCCGTTGGTAACGCCGCGGAGCAAGACTTCGACGGGCAAGGCGCCGATGGATGCGGTCTGGTACCGGCGCGAGATCGAAGTGCCGAAGACACTGAACGGTTACGACATTACCGGAGCGCGGGTTTGGTTTCAATTTCGCGCAGATGCCAATGGGCCGATGCCAGAGATCATTTACTTCAACGGGCGGCGCGTGGCGCTAGGCGACGATCTGGAGCCGATTGTGCTGTTCGAGCCGGCCAAGCCGGGCGACAAAATTCTGGTCGCGGTGAAGCTGCTGCACACGGTTGATACGAAGACCTGGGAGGGCGTGAGCCTGCACATTGAGCAGGACCCGAAGATGGGGCGGCCTGATCCGGATGACATTCGCGTGCAGAGCATTGCGGCAGCGAATTTGCTGCCGGAGTTGCCGGCTCCACGAAAAGACCTGCTGCCGAAGGTGGAGGAAGCTATTGCTGCAATCGACATGCAGGCTTTGGCGGCGGCAGACCAGGCTAAGTTCGATGCGTCGCTGAAGAAGGCGCAGTCGATTTTGAGCGAGCTGCATCCGGTGCTGGTGCAGGCGAAGGTGGTGGAAGATGGGAACTCGCACATTGACGCGGCGTGGTTGTGGCCACGGAGCGAGACGATTGATGTGGTGCACCGGACGTTTACGACCGCGCTGCAATTGATGCAGGAGTATCCCGATTACACATTTACGCAAAGCGCGGCGCAGTACAACGCATGGATTGCGGACAAATATCCGAAGATGAATGACGAGATCAAACAGCGCATCAAGGAAGGGCGCTGGGAGATTGTCGGCGGCATGTGGGTAGAGCCGGATTTGAACTTGCCGGGCGGCGAGAGCCTGGTGCGGCAGTTGCTGGTGGGACAGAGATATTTCCAGAAAGAGTATGGCGTGTTTGCGCGCATCGGCTGGAACCCGGATTCGTTTGGGTACAACTGGCAGCTGCCGCAAATCTACAAGCGCTCGGGGATGGATTATTTCGTCACGCAGAAGATGCACTGGAACGATACGAATCAGCTGCCGTTCCGGCTGTTCTGGTGGGAGAGCCCGGATGGATCAAAGGTGCTGACGTATTTCCCAACCGATTATGTGCACGACAATGTGAGCCCGACAAGGATTTCGGCGGACTTCGCAGAGAGTGCGCAGCGCAACCCGGGAACGACTGAGATGCTGGACCTTTATGGCATCGGTGACCACGGCGGCGGGCCAACGCGCGCGATGCTGGACCAAGCCGACAAATGGATTGCAGCGGGGAAGACCGGCGGCGAGGCTGTGCCGGCGATGCACTATGGGACGGCGCAGAACTTTTTCTCGAGCGTGGAGAAGAAGCTGAATTCGGATTCGCCAATGTGGAATTACGACAAGATCGCGGAGGGATGGACGGCACCGGCGGCTGCGAAGACTGGCGCGATGGGAATCCCAACGTGGAAGGACGAGCTGTATTTCGAGTATCACCGCGGAGTTTATACGTCGCAGGCGGCGCAGAAGCGCAACATGCGCGTGAGCGAACAGCAAACGCTCGATGCGGAGAAATTGGCTTCCATTGACTGGTTAAGCAGTAATTCTTATCCGGATGACGAGCTAACCGAGAACTGGAAAAAAATTACGTTCAACCAGTTCCACGATTTGGCGGCAGGGTCAGGGATTGCGGTGATTTATCGCGATGCTGAGAAAGACTTCAAGGAAGTTGCCCAGAGTAACTATGAAATTAGCAATGCTGCGATTAAGTCGATAGCAGCTCATGTGGACACGCGCGTGAGCGATGGTGTGCCAGTACTGGTCTTCAATCCAGAAGCATGGCCGCGAACCGAAAGGGTGAGAATTAGCGCGCAGCTTCCATCGAGCGCCGCCTCTGCTGATGTGTTTGACGCGCAAGGGCGCAAGCTGTTGTCGCAGGTGATCTCGATGGACGATGATCACGAGATTGTTATTTACGCGACGGTCACTGTACCTGCGATGGGGTATACAGTACTTCGCGTTGCGCCTGCTAACGAGGCAAAAGAAGTGCAGCACGCGGTGGAGTTGACGGACCATGGTAAGAATTTTGAATTGAGCAATGGAAAACTGAGCGTGGTGATCGACAAAGCGTCCGGTTGCATGACGTCACTGACGAGCTTGTCGCCGTCGACTTCATTTTTCGCTCCGAACTCCTGCGCGAATCAGTTGCAGTTGTTTACGGATAAGCCCAAAAACTACGACGCCTGGAATGTCGATCCGGGAACATTCGACGTAGCGCCTGTAACACTCGATAAAGCAAGTGTCTCGGTCAGTGGTGATGTGCCGTTGCAAAAAAGTATCAATATTGCATGGAAGTGGCAAAATTCGACCTTCAGTCAGAGCATTTCGCTCGACCCGGATGCAGATTTTGTGCGCGTAGTGAACCATATCGGCTGGCATGAGCAGCACATGCTGTTGAAGGCAGCGTTCCCGCTGGCGGCAAGTAGTCCAAAGGCGACGTACGAAATTCCGTTTGGGTCGATTGAGCGGCCGACGACACGGAACAATTCTTTCGAGAAGGCGAAATTCGAAGTCCCGGCGCTACGCTGGGCTGACCTGGGCGATGACAAGCAGGGTGTGTCGATTTTGAACAATTCAAAGTATGGATATGACGCGGTGGGGAATGTCCTGCGGTTGACGCTGCTGCGTTCTCCGACATGGCCGGATGAAAATGCCGACCAGGGGTGGCAAATTTTCACATACGAAATCTATCCCCACCAAGGGACGTGGAAGGATGCGCAGACGGTGCGGCGTGGATATGAACTGAACGATCCGCTGAAGGCTGAACAGGTATTCGCCCATACGGGTGAACTGCCGGCGGAGCACTCGTTTGCCAGTGTAGAGAATGCAAATGTAACGCTGACGGCGGTTAAGAAAGCTGAGGACAGCGATGCGCTGGTGTTCCGTATGTACGAGTGGGCAGGGAAGGCAAGCGAAGTGAAGCTGCATGTGCCGAAAGGGGCGCGGTACGCCGTCGAGAGCAATTTGATGGAGAAGCTTGAAGGCCGACACTTGCCGTTCGCTGGCGATGTAGTGACTGTGCCGATTAAGCCGTATGAAATTTTGACGGTGCAGGTGTTTTACAAGAAGCCCTAGCGCGCAGCGGGCGCTGGGTGGAGCATTTCAATTTTTTCAATGGCCCAACGGGCTAAGTCTGCATCTGCGGTGCCGGCTAAGGCTCTGCTATGCAGAGCTGGGAGAGCTTCGGTGTCGCCTTGCCATGCGAGGATGCGTTCTGCTCGTTCGCGCAATGCGGAGCCGGAGTTGCCGAGGAGCGGGCGCACCAGCGGCAGAACGCCGGGGCCTGCCTTGATAAGAATCGATTCAGCGCGGTCGGCGGCCGTAACGTCTGTTGAAGCGAGCGCGTGAAGGATGGGGTCAGGGTCCGTAGCTGCGCGGTCCCAAAGATTGAAACCGGCGACGTAGCCGTTTTGCGAGAAGCCCTGGTTGGGAGCGAAGGCAAGCTCGGCCAGGGCGTCGGTCGCGTCTTTGCCATGGAGCATGTTGAGTGCATGAGTCATCTGGATCTGGCAACGGAATTGGCGGAGGATGGCGTCGATCTCGGTTTGCGTGGGTTTAGGACCTTTGATGGCAGCGCGGATCGCCTTATCGATTGCGAGTTCACGGCGGAGCTGTGCCGTGATGGCCTTAATGGCAATTTCCGGTTGATGGCGTGCCAGTGCGAGAGCCGCGGCTCCGCGCACAGATTCATCTCCCGAATGGAGCAGAGAAAGAAGAACACCGCCGTTCACATAGCCGCTCATGCGAGCCAATGCGAAGAGTGTTGCCTGGAGAACTTTGGGGTCGTGGTCGTGCAGCAGGGGCAACAGCGTTGATGCGGGAGTTCCGAGCATGCCCAGCGCCCACGCCGCATTGGTACGGGCGACAGGGTTCGTCGAGTGAATGGCAGCGGCAAAGGCGGCATTCGGCGTGCGTGGGCGAGCTTCAGCAAGAGCCACAGCTGCAGCGCGCGAGACGGTGGGTTCAGAATCGAGCAGCCAGCGCGCAAAATCATCTTGCAGAGCGAACCCCTGGAAGCGCGAGAGCTTAAGGATGGCGCTGCGCCTCGTAGCAACGTCTCCGCTATTTGCGCTAACGATAAGGTCGTGTATTCGCTGTTCGACGGGGCGGCCGACGGCATCGGCACCGAGGCGAGGGAAGTCGACGTTGATACCGTCAACGCCGGCGGCAACCGCAGCCTTCATGGCAGCCAGATCCATAGCGTGGGCGTTGGCGGAGAAGTTTGCGATGACGGCTTTGCCTACAGCATGGTTTTTGCGGACTTCCTCGGCGGTAATTCCGGGTTGCACCCAGACGTTCGCGCCCGGGGAGCTGAAGGCGGCAGGATAAAGCTGTTTCACGTCGGCGACTTCACCGCCAAAATGCACGCGATCAAGCATGTTCTCGCGCTTGAGAATGCGAAGCACATCGGGGCCAATGCCTGGCTCCTTGAAGTCGAGATCGATCCGCAGATCGTACTCACGCGCGATGCGCAGTGCGTCTTCAAAGAGCGCAATGTGGAGTCCGGAGAAACGGGCGCCCATCCATGAGCCCGTATCGCGCAATGCGAGGTCGTCATAGTAGCTTCCGGCGGCGTCGCCGGTTCCGTCGGTCAGGCGATCGAGCAACCCGTCATGATTGAGGACGATCCTGCCGTCGAGGGTACGGCGCAAGTCGATCTCGACGATGTTGCAGCCGAGCAGCGCTGCCTGTTCCAAAGAATCGAGCGTGTTTTCAGGGGCGTCCTGATTGGCTGTGCGGTGGCAGCGTAGTTGGACGCTCGCATGGGAGAGCGGCGTAAGGGCAAATGTGAGCGTGAGTGCGAATGCAAAAGTGCGCAGGTGATTCATCGGATCTCCCGCACGTAGAGTAGCTACGAAGGGAGGCGCGAAATGTCACGCAATTGTCAGAAGAAATGCTGAGATGTAAGAGGGAAGTGGTGGACGCGGGAGGGATCGAACCTCCGACCAGTCGATTAAGAGTCGAATGCTCTACCAGCTGAGCTACGCGTCCTTACCTTGAACCTCGCTTTTGGGGGGCGAGGAGCGAACTGCTGTGGGTTCGCTGGGGATGTGCGGAAGGGTTTCCGCACAGGGTTAATTTTAGCACGGGGTAACGGTGGATATCTGAGCGTTAGCCGACGAAGTCGACCTTGGCTTTGTGGGGGATAACACCGCGCTCGTAGCCCATATCGAGCAGCTTGCGGATGGCTTCGCGGCCGTCGTCGCCGTAGTTGATGGTGCGGTCATTCACGTACATGCCGACGAAGCGGTTGGCCATGGTGGTGTCGAGATCGCGGGCGAACTGCATCGCGTACTCGAGCGCCTGTTCGCGGTGGTCGAGGGCGTGCTGGATACTGTCGCGCAGGGCGTTGGTGGTGATGAGCTGGACGTCGTGGCCGAGTGAGCGTCGGATGGCGTTTCCGCCGAGTGGCAGAGGCAGGCCGGTCTGCTCATGCCACCAGACGCCGAGATCGAGAATTTTGGTGAGACCGTCGCGTGCGTAGGTTAGTTGGCCCTCATGGATGATGAGGCCGGCATCGAACTCGCCGGAGACGACGGCGGGGATGATCTTGTCGAAATCGACGGTGACGGTTTCAACGTCGGGCGCGAAGAGCTTGAGCGTGAGATATGCGGTGGTGAGGGTGCCGGGGACAGCGATGCGGAGCTTTTTGACTTCGTCGAGCGTGTAGGGTTTGGCGGCGACGATCATGGGGCCGTAGTTATCGCCAACGGAGCCGCCGCAGGCCATGAGCGTGTAGTGCTCCTGCAGGTAAGGGTAAGCGTGGAAGCTGATGGCGGTGACGTCGTAGAACTGCTCGTTCAGAGCTTTGCGATTGAGGGTCTCGATGTCCGTGAGCGTATGGGTGAACTTGTAGCCGGGGACGCGGACCTTGTTGGTGGCAAGGCCGTAGAACATGAAGGCGTCGTCGGAGTCAGGGCTGTGGGCGATGGTGATTTCGCGCACTTGTTCGGCTGAGGCAGATGTTGCGGAAGACATGATTTTCCTTAAGACTCGATGCGAATGAAAGCACCGGTAAATTTTAGATGCGCGAGCGGCGCGAAAGAGTGCTGTAGATGCCAGCTGCGGCGAGAACCTTGACGGCTTCGCCGGGAAGGAACGGTGCAACAGCTCCGATCCAGGTGGCATATAGAGAGTGGTGAGTGTAGTGGATGAACCACGAGGCTCCAGAGACAAAGAGCAGAACGATCGCGGCGGTGCAGGCGACCAATGCGGCTACGAATACCGGCGAGATTGCGCGTAGGCGGCGAGTGAGGCCACCAGCGAGGGCGGCGATCAGAGGATAGGACATGAGGAATCCGCCGCTGGGGCCGAGGAGCTGGGCCATGCCTCCGCCAAGGGCGCTGGGAGCGAAGACGGGAAGACCGCAGGCACCTTCTGCAAGATAGGCAAGCATGACGAAGAAGGCATCAACCGGACCGAGGGCGAGACCGACGCCGAGAACGGCAAGCGGCTGCAGCGTGAACGGTACAGGTGTGAAGGGCAGCGGGAAGGCAACGTGGGCAGCGGCTGCGACGACAGCTGTGGCCGCGAGACCAATGAGAACACGGCCGGGAATCGTAGCGGCGAAGGCTGCTAGGCTGGACGATTGAGGAGCGGTGGTGATCGATGCAGTCGACATAAGTTTGTGTGCTCTAAGTCTAATTGGATTTGGGTTTAATCGGCGTTTGCGGAACGAATGCTGGAATGCGCGAGCGGCTACCAGCGGGGGCGGGGTCAGAGAGGTCGCCCATATCCTTGTTGAAGTAAGCCCAGTCCGCGCGGCTAATCGGTTGATGCGCGGGACGCAGGGGAACTGGTGGTTGAGGTGACGGGAGCGGTTCTTCGGCTGCCTGTGGTTGCTGCGATCCTTGCTGGAGCGGGTAGGGAGATGGGTAGACGGGTTTAACGGCCGGAGGGGGAGGGTGAATCAGCATTGGCAAGCGAGCCGGTGTTGCCGAGGCAGAGGATTCAACAGGGGCAGCGTATGGAATAGGCTCCGGTGGTGATGTAGGCATCCGCCCGGAGACCTGCTGGTCTTCCAGAGCTTGTACGGCAGCGAGCGCAAGTTCAGGCTCAGCGGGAATGGTGATGGGCGAGCGCAACGGCTGCGCAGGGCGGGATGGAGTAAAACCGAAATGCGGCCATGCGGGGATTGGAGAGAAAGAAGAATCTCGCGGTGCCGGTGGAGTGGGTGGAGGCAAAGTATCGAGGAATTCCTCCGCAGTGGCCTCGGGTTCAGGCTGCGGGCGGGAATCGGTCGGACGAACTTCTACCTGACGCGGCTCTGCCTGGCGAAGATAGGGCTGAACAGCGGGCGGGGTGAGTTCGCGGACTGGGGGTTCCGGGTCCGTATAGGTGATTTCGGGTAGGGGAGCTTCCGGATCGGTAAAGGTAATTTCCGGGACAACCGGAGGTGGAGGGGGTGGAACGACGATGGCCACAGGAACGGCTGGATAGAGATAGAGGTTGTTGCGGGCGGCTTCCAGAGCGCGGCGGCGGCGGCGGCGGGTTCGCTGGATGTGCCGAAAGATGGCGATGGAGGCCCAAAGCAGCGCTGCAAAAGCCAGAATCGAGATGGCTACAAGAACGCGCATAAGCCTCATAAAGGATAACAAAGCAAGGGGGCTGCTCCTGTGCATCGCGGGGCTGTCAACCAGTGTGATTCCCCCATGAAGTTCAAGTGCCGGATGAAGGGAAAGTTGCGTAATACTGAACACGACACAGGCGTAGAAGGACTTAGCAGGTTTGGAGAGCGTTCAAACGAAATCGCATGATGGACGGTGGCTGACCCGGATGGTGGCGCAGGTGCGCGGCCGTGTGCACGGATGGCGGCGAAAGGCAGCGACTATAGGCACGGGCGTGTTGGCGCTGGTGATGGCATACGGTGTGGTGTTCGGACATAACGGACTGATTGTGTACGCGCAGAAACGCGCGGAGGCCCGGCAACTAAACGAGCAAATGGTGGATTTAAAGAAAGAAAATGACCGGCTGCGTGAACATGCAGAGCGGCTGGAGAATGATCCCAGTGCGATTGAGCATGAGGCACGCGAAGAGTTGCACTACACGCGCACGGGAGAAGTGATTGTGACTCTGCCGGCGCAAGCTTCGGGCAGCGCGGTCATCGCGCCAAAAGCGCGATAGCAGAAAATTTCAGAACCCGGCCACGGTTTCTCGCAGCACATTCCAGCGATACACTTGAAACAATTTTCCGCAGCAGAGGCTGACCGTGCGAATTGGTGTGGATGTTGGTGGGACAAAGATTGAGGCGATTGCGCTCGATGCAAAGGGACGCGAGCTGAAGCGCGTACGCGTGGCAACTCCGCGTGGGGATTATGCTGCAACGGTCGCGACGGTAAAGGCGCTTGTGGATGAACTCGAGACCGCGACCAAGCGGGTGGGAAGTGTAGGTGTAGGGATTCCCGGA
>Ga0206871_10081_pt1 | contig 24962 bp, 27 predicted proteins | sample Alteio_BWOrgCont_33_FD_152627 | JGI IMG/M metagenome (GOLD analysis project Ga0206871, IMG submission 152627) | Enriched cells from forest soil in Barre Woods Harvard Forest LTER site, Petersham, Massachusetts, United States -... | ecosystem: Environmental > Terrestrial > Soil > Temperate forest >...
ATTCCTCCGTAAATAAGAGAAAAAGGAAGTAGTAAATAGCGAAAGCTTTTAAGCATCAGCAAAAGTAATTATCAATTGGTGAAATCGTATATTTTATCAGGTGTTATGCAATGATCCATTTTAATATCATGTGCATCTACATCTTCTATAGCATCTATCGGCTCGAAATAGCTCAGTCCTATTTTTATTATATCTTTATTGCAATCAGCCAGAAATCTATCATAAAAGCCTTTGCCGTAGCCCACTCTGTAGCCTTTTGTATCAAATGCCAATAAAGGTATTAATACAATATCAATACTATTATTCGGGATTTTTTCTGTTGCAACAGGCTCTGTTATGCCATACATATTTTCACTAAATTCTGTATCGTCATCAGTTAACATAGCAGTCATCTTATGCGTAACAAAATCTGTAATTGGATAAGCAATACGTATTCCCGGATTTCTAAATTCTATAAAATCAGTGATGACATGCGTATTGATCTCATTCAGAGAATTAATGGGCCAATAGCTTAACAACACTTGCAAATAAGGTAATGGCAACTTTTGAAATTGTATCAATAACAAATCATCCAGCTTTTCTTTTTGCGAATGCAAAAGCTGAGTACGTTTGTCTTTATATATTTTACGAATTTCTTTTTTTAGCATTTTTTATTATAATTAAATGGTCAGACGGGGCCCGTCAGACTATTTAATTGATAAAGATAGAAAAGATTGTTGTACCGTAGTTACGCTCGGTTTTATAGTGTGGAAATTTCTTGTAATCATTTCTAGGTGTGTGTTCCAATATGAACCAACCCTTTGATTTTAACAAGCCTTTTTCAAAAATAAGCTTAGGTAGATCATCGATTGTTCCTAAAGCATATGGCGGACCTGCAAAAATAAAATCGTATTGTTCAGTACATGTTTCTATGTATTTGAATACATCCGATTTTATTAATTTAAAATTCTCGAAAGCCAGTTCTGCTGCAGTCTTCTTGATGAAATCATACATCTGATTATCTTTCTCTACTATCGTAAGATCTTCAACTCCCCTGCTGGCCAATTCATAACTGATACAACCAGTACCTCCAAAAAGATCAAGCGTTTTTAAAGTATCTATCTCTAAATTATTTTGTATAACATTGAAGAGGCCCTCTTTGGCAATATCAGTTGTTGGTCTTGTATATGGCATCTTTGCAGGAGGACTTATTCTTCTACCACCATGTATGCCGCTTATTATACGCATAAGGCTGTTGCAAATAAATGACTGAAAAAATGCGAAGGATATTGTTTTATTTCTTCTGTATAATAAAATGCCTGTGGCAATATTGAAAAATCTATTTGTAAAAAATAGGCGTCGATCTCTTTAAAAATTGCTGAATCTTTTTCTATCGTACCGTTTAAATGTAAAATTGTTTCATTCACATTCACATCAAAATTTTCACAAAATCCTAATAAGTAATAAGTAACATCTTCAGGCTCCTTATATTTAAAATTTTGAATGATCTGTATTTTTCCATTTTTTAAAAGCATTGCTGTTACATCATAATCACCGAAAATAACATACAGGTGATTTCCGAAACCTTTAATAATATCGGGCAATAAAGAATATTGATGTGTAAAAATGGCCGAAGGAAACTTAGTGCTTACAATAGAATTAACTAATCTTGGCACTTCATATATGTTACACAGGTCGTGTTGGAATTTAAGATCATTCTTTAAAACATTATCCTGTCTGTCTCCATACACCAATTCGAACATCGCTTTATTGGCAGTATTATTGTGAAATTGATACGGAATTAAAAGAGACATAGCAAAAGCAATAACCACATCTACTTTTTTAAAAGTATCTTGCAATAAAGGATCTGTAGCAAAAATTTCTTTCAGAGATGAAACAAGGGTTAGTTCATTGATACCTTGTGGAAAATCATAACTTACCAGTGAGGCAATTTTATTCCCTTCGCTTATTGTTATAAAAGAAACAGCAGAAAAACTTAGTTGCACAAACAACGAATTATTACTCGTACCTGCACCTGCTATCTGGATATTGAATTTTGGCTCCACTCGTAATGATTTCGACTGGCAAAATAAACTAATTTCCCGGTTTTACATTAAAAACGATACCCAACTTTCGTATTAAACTGTACTATTGGCTGACCAGCATGATTGGAATTATCCTGAATACTAAAATCGTCATTATAGTCATAATCATTACTGTAAATAGTAAATCCTATTCCTAATTCAACACCAATATAAAGATGTTTGGCAGCCATAATATTAATTCCGTTATTAATCATTAGCCCTGCTTTAAAAACAGATTTGCTTTCATACGCGTAGTTATATGTATATGTTGCTGAATCATAAGTAGAGGTATTACCATACGCATATTTTTTGCCAAAACCTAACGCAATTGACGGGCCTATACTATAACTGATTCTACGATTACTGCCCGTTGGATAAAATTTAACTCCAGGGAATATATAAAGAAAAGCATGTGTAGACTGATTTGAAGAATATAAGCCGTCATTATAGACAGAGTAGATAGATAAAGTTGCGGGTAAATAAAGACTGAAATTTTGCTTTTTATTAAGCATTCGTTCATAATGTATACCGAAACCAGGAAAAGTACCTCCTGCTCCATCGCCGTCACCTTCACTTTCTTCTGTAGCCTGTAAAATGGCTATAGAAAAAATATTTTTGCCACATGGATAATTATTCCATGAATGATGATGCTTTTGGGCAGGTATATTATAAGCCCCGTTATCCATCATTTCTTTTTGTCCGTTCTCATATGTAATGCTTTCAACATCCTGACGATATACAACAAACTCAGGCCCCGTAAGATTATCTGCCTTTTTGTACGTGATATCTGTAGGAGTTACCTTTTCTACTTTAGCTTTAATTTCAGAGCTATCTTTCATCTTAATTATATCCTGTGCCGTAGCAGCACTAATAGAGCATATAATAAACAAACAAATAAATAACAGGTGAGTCAGTTTCATATAGATCGTTTTGGTTAGAAGAAAAATTATTTCAATAAAAATATTGTTTAAATGCAACGAACGAGTTGCGCAAAAGGAAAAAAGATTGCGCAAAGCGGAAACTATATCTTGTTAGTATTAAATCCTTTCTTACATATACTATTGGTAAAGCGAAAAGGTTGGGTAGAAGAAAAATTATAACAATACGCGAAGCATCAAGGCATAACCAGTATCTTTTTTAGGATTATCTATTAGCGTAACAATATGCAACCCCATTTTCGTCCATACTTTAAAAACATCTCCTTTTTTGTGCATTTGAATAGCAGCATCCAATTGAGGTAACATTACACCGCGACAAAACCAACCTAACTCACCTCCTTTACTTCCGCTGGTATTATCAGAGCTATAGGTGATCGCCATTTCCTGAAATGTATTTTGGCCGGATTCTATTTTACGAATAATGGTATCAGCCAAAGCATTCACAAACTTTTTTTGAAATGTACTTGTGTCCAATAAAATATGAGACACATGATAAAATGTGTTGGTTGCTTTTCCTATTATTTCTAAAAGATATTTTTGTCCGGTCTTAGCTTTGAATGGACCGTACACATCTCCCACTTTTCCATAATAACCAAGACTATCACCAAAATTCACGAAAGAATTAGTACTTACAATAGTTACCGTATCTACTTTATACGCTTTTTTAAGTTTAAATTTCACATACCCGAACGGATCTTTTGAAGCGGATAATTCTGCTTTGATCTGAGCAATAGTCTGCGCTTTTGAAACGCTGGTTGCAAATAATACAAAACAAAAAAGAGAAAAAAGGAAACGCATTTTAGTTACAGGTTTATTTTTTTTATCACATCCTTTACCTGCTTTTTAAAAATATCAAGATTTTTCATTTCTTGTTGGATGAAACTATTTTCTTCCAAGGGTCCTATCACCGTATTCATTTCTTCATTATTATCGTACACCATCTTACGGAACTCGCTTGAATAGTCTTTCGCTCTTGAATTATAGATCCCTTTACACATCCAGCTTTTTGTTTGTATTGCTTGCTGTAATAATTGTTTAAGAAGTTCTGCAGTAAATTGTTTAGGCGTAATGTTTAATATTTCTAACAAGCTCGTGTAAGCGTGCATTATTTTATCCTGTGCATATTCCTCTCCTTGTTGATGATAAAAACTATGCAATTCATCCCAGCTTTTTACTTTACCGGATTTTATATGCCGTTTTAATTTTTCAACTTCGGTTTGTTGAATTAATTGTCCGCCAATATTCAACCATTTGCTACGTTGTATTTTAGCTGAAAGTATTTTCTTGAACCCATCGAAACTGGTGAAATTGTTATTTTTAATATGCTGCAGCAATTCAATCGTGCCATAATAACGAATCAACTCTTTAAAAAGAGCGATCGATTGAGGTACTTTAATTATTTCTGTTTCACGATTTGTATTCTCCCAACCGGTTACGATTGCCGCGCCTTTTTCATTAGGCTTTAATTGTTCAAGCAATTGTAATGAATCAAACAATTCATTTATCGTATCAGGCGCCAGGTAATCGTATTCAAGCAATTGTATTCTCTCTGTGCGACGGTCACGCTCAACATATTTCCACGTGTTGCGTGCCAGCGCATACATATTATACATGAACCAATAGCCCGGCATTACAACCAGCTTATTACTCGTTACATGATTGCTAACCAAACTAAACGGTATAGGAATATTTAATTCAGCAGGATAATCTCCTTTTGTAAGAATGGTAAATGAAGCGAATTTTGAATTGTGTTTTAAACTCACACATAGTCCCGGCCAAAAACCACGACCGGCAATAATTTCACCATCCGGACTTCTGCTATTATGATTGCTGCCGATTGTGGCACCTGCTGCCACGTTGCTTTGTCCCATTAATAATGAGGCACATAAAAACGAATTGTTATGATGCTGCTCATGTCCCGGAAATATCAATGAATTTAAAACCTCACAACAAGAAATAGTAGAATTATTCCCTAAATAGGAATTGATCAAACGAGCACCATATTTTAATTGCGAATGAGATGCCATTACAAAACGAACGGCTTTAACACCATAAAATATACGGCACCCATATCCAACTATTCCGTTCACCATTTCGCAACCTTCACCAATTTGTGATCTGCGTTCTTTATCACTATTGATAGTTAGATTCTTTAATTTATTAGCGCCTTTTAAATACGCATCACTGCCTATCCAAACATCTTTTACTATTTTACAGTTTTTGATAACAGTTCTATCGCCGATCTTTCCGTATAAACCTCTTTGCTTACCAAATCTATCAGCAGTAAATTCTTTGAACTTATTTAATAGTGCTTCATCCTCTCTGTATTTACTCCATAGATAAGCATCTCCCGGCAACATCCCATTAAATGGAATTACTTTTCTTCCTCCATTTTCATTACAAATCTCCATCCATGTACGTATATTTTCATCTTCTCCTTCTTTCAAAATACCATTACCAAATTTTGAAATATCGGTAGTAGCAAGTTCATTTACATTTACGATCATTACATCATTACCAACAATATAATGACTGATATAGTTAACATTGTCAATACAAACATTGTCGCCAAAATCACTACTAATAATGGTACTGTTATACATACCAACCGGTAAGCGCAGGTTATGAAATTCTATATAATAAGGCTCTAATTTACCAATGCGAATGAGCCCATAAAACTTGCAATTTTTGACAAGCTCTGGATTGAAGGAATGCGAAACAAATATTTTGTTCCAATCGTCAGAAGTATTTCGATTGTGTACCAATATCTCTATCTCTTGCGAAGTAAGCTTGCGATACTCAATACCATTCTTATTTTCCTGGTCGCGCAGGTAATACTCATCTTTACCCTTAGGGATATATTTCTCATCTATAAAATCGTAACCAAGCCTAGCAACCGGATGTTTTGTTATAATATTCATTTCTTTGAAATTGATAATTGACAATTGATAATTGACAATTTCATAAGTTGTAAATGATAAAGTCTTTTGAAATACATAATTGTCAATTGTAAATTATCAATTGTCAATTAAAGAAGAATTATTCTACCGTTACACTCTTAGCCAAATTTCTCGGCTTATCAACGTCAACACCTTTAGCAACACCTACATAATAAGAAAGTAATTGCAAAGGAATAACGCTTAACATCGGCGCCATTATTTCATCAGCGTGTGGTACATAATATACATCATCTGCTAAGCCGGGAATTACTTCATCACCTTCCGTAATTACGGCTATTACTTTTCCTTTACGCGCTTTTATCTCTTGTATATTGCTTACAATTTTTTCGTGATACGCATCCTTTGTTGCTACAAAAACAACAGGCAACTGATCATCAACCAAAGCAATCGGACCGTGTTTCATTTCCGCGGCAGGATAGCCTTCTGCATGTATGTATGAAATTTCTTTCAGCTTTAATGCGCCTTCTAAAGCAATAGGGAAATTATATCCTCTGCCTAAAAACAATGCACTTGGCGCCCCTTTATACTTTTCTGCAATCGATTTTATTTGATCGGCGCTTTTTAATAATAACTCTACTTTTTCAGGAATGGCATCCAGCTCAAACAACAAGTTGCTGTAGCGTTCATGCGTAATAGTACCTTTTTCTTTAGCGATCTTTAGTGCCATCATCGTTAATACAACCAACTGACCGGTAAATGCTTTTGTAGAAGCAACGCCTATTTCAGGACCGGCATGCGTATAGGCACCACCATCACTAATCCTTGCAATAGACGATCCTACTACATTCACTACACCAAAAATAATAGCACCTTGTTCTTTTGCTTTTTCGATAGCTACCAACGTATCCGCTGTTTCTCCACTTTGAGAAACAGCAATAATAATATCTCCTTTATTAATCACTGGGTTACGATAACGAAACTCAGATGCGTATTCTACTTCAACAGGAATGCGACACAACTCCTCAATAATATATTCTGCCACTAAGCCAGCATGCCAGCTTGTACCACAGGCAACAATAATAATACGTCCCGCTTTTTTAAATGCTTCAATATTTTTCTCAACACCACTCATGGTGATCGTTCCGGCATTTGCGTCTAATCGTCCACGTAAGCAATCATAAATGGTACTTGGCTGTTCAAATATTTCTTTCAGCATAAAATGGTCATAACCGCCTTTCTCAATAGCAGCAAGTTCCATATCGAGCTTGGTAACAAACGGGGTAATTTTTTCGTTTCCTAAATTTTTCAGGATCAATTGATCGGGTGTGATGATCGCCAATTCATAATCATTTACATACACTACTTCTTTTGTGTACTCTAACATTGGAGAAGCATCCGAACCTAAAAAATGTTCGCCTTTGCCAATACCAATTACCAACGGACTGCCTTTTCTCGCTGCAATAATTGTATCAGGCTTACTATCATCCAATAATAAAATAACATACGCACCGGTAACTCTTTTCAAAGCAACCCTTACGGCTTCTTCCAGATCACAATTATTATTCTCTTTGATATCCTCAATAAAATTCAACAGAACTTCAGTATCTGTATCACTTTTAAAAGTGTATCCTTTTTTAGTAAGCTCTTGCTTTAACTGTGCATAGTTTTCAATGATCCCATTATGTATCATTGCCAGTTTTCCACTTGCAGATGAATGCGGATGAGCATTTCTATCACTCGGTTCTCCATGAGTTGCCCAACGTGTGTGACCAATGCCTGTATAAGAATGAAGATCTTTACCCACCAATGTTTCTTCCAATTCAGCAACACGGCCCTTCTTTTTGTAAACTTTCAATCCGCCATTCAATAAGGCAACACCTGTACTATCATAGCCCCTGTATTCCAGTCTTTTCAATCCTTTTATCACAATTGGGTAAGCTTCTCTATAGCCCGTGTATCCTACAATTCCACACATATAATTATATTCGTTTTAGATAAGAAATTATTAACCCGGCAATCGTAATGCTATTGAACTTCAGTGGCGTCGCACATTTCGTCTTTATTACTACTATTAAGCTTTGTCTGACTCGAAGACAAAGCCCGGAACCGATTGTGCAATTTAGCAAAAATGCTTTACTTTATAGCCCATCAGCACTATAAAGTAAAGCATTTTTTATTGTAAACCTGATCAGGTTAGTGTATCATCAATCCCTGCAAAAAAACATACGCCACCGAAAAATAGATCACAATTCCCGTTACATCCACCAAAGTAGCCACAAATGGTGCCGAGGATGTTGCAGGATCCAGTTTCAAGCTTTTCAAAATAATCGGTAACATAGATCCCATAAGACTTCCCCATAAAACAATACCGATCAAAGAAAAGAAAATAACCAGCGCTACTCTTTCAGAATATATCCCGTAATCATACAAATGCAGATGCTGCCAAAGCATGATACGAAAGAAACCAATCGTACCTAATATCAAGCCCAGCATAACACCAGACATTAGTTCTCTCCTCATTACCTTCCACCAATCCATTAATTTTATTTCTCCCAGTGCCATTGCCTGTATGATCAATGTAGATGCCTGTGAGCCGCTATTGCCGCCACTACTCATGATCAATGGAATAAACAGCGCCAATACCGTTGCCGCTTCAATTTCTTTACTAAAATGCTGCATAGCAGTAGCAGTCAACATTTCACTTAAAAATAGTATGATCAACCAGCTGGCTCTTTTTCTTACCAGCTTAAATATATTCATGTTTAGGTATGGCTCATCCAATGCTTCCGTACCACCGATCTTTTGGATATCCTCACTAAATTCTTCGTTAGCAACCCATAGTACGTCATCAATAGTAACAATACCTAACAACTTATTGCTTCTGCTTACCACTGGCAAAGCCACGCGGTTATTCATTTTAAAAGCTTCGTTGGCAGTTTCCTGGTCATCTTCTGCGTTTAATGCAATGTATCTTTCATCCATCAACTCACTCACTTTTGTATCGGGCGACGCCAGAATAAAATCCTTGATCCTGATATCATCCAATAATTCTCCTTTTGTATTGATCACATAGATCACATCGATCGTTTCACTATTTTTTGCAAAGTGCCTGATGGTATTTAATACATCTTCTACCGTATCATTTTCGTAAACATATACATAATCCGGCGTCATCAGTCTACCTACACTACCTTCCGGATACCCCAACAACGATAACGTTATTTTACGTTCTTCCGAATCCAACGTCTTTATCAATTCTCTTACCGCATTGCTCGGCAACTCACTCAAAAAAGCAGTACGATCATCCGCAGGTAACTCATTAAATAATTCTGCCGTTTTAAAAGCGGGTAATTCTTTTATCAGTTTTTTTTGCGTGGAAAGCTCTAAGATCTTGAAGGCCGCCGCCGCACGAGGTAACGCTATTTCTGTGATGATCTGACTCTCATAAGTTTCATTATCATATATCAGGTCAACAATATGACTAATATTCTGATCGTTTAAAAACTCTTGTATACGCAGTTTATCCTGCGATGCTATCGCTTCTTCAAACTGTTCCTGAAGTTCCATTTTTTCAATTTCTGCTGACATCTGGTTTGTTAGTTTATTTGTTTAATGGTTTATTGGTGCTGATAGTTATTAGTTCATCTATTATAAACAGGTAAACTAATAAACGATAAACTAATAAACCATATTAAATTCGCAAATATTAGGTGCCGCAATTTACCTTATTTAATCTTAAACAGACGTTATGATCAAACCTTATTTATTTATTAATAATACACCCGGAATGGGCAAAGGTGTGTACACGCAAGAACGAATACCAGCGGGCACTGTTATTGAATTATCGCCTGTGATTGTAATGAAAAAAGAAGATAGGAAACACCTGGATAAAACCCTGCTACACGACTATATTTTTGAGTGGGGTAAGCTAAAAGATAAATGCTGCATGGCACTTGGTTTTATACCGATGTATAACCACAGCTACAAAAGCAACTGCGAATATTTTATGGATTTTGAAGATGATACAATAATGATAGAAACAGTACGCGCAATTGAAAAAGGTGAAGAATTAACCATCAATTATAATGGAGATCCGAATGATGAGTCTAAGGTTTGGTTCGACGTTAAATAAGTGAAAAACAAAAAGTATTGAAGCATCTCATTTTTGGTTTTCACTTTTTACTTTTGCCTTTTACTGCTGTTCTATCAATTGTATCTCACAAGCAATTCTAACATCTTCACTAACTAAAACACCACCTGTTTCAGTGGGAGCGTTCCAAATCAGACCAAAGTCCTTTCTATTTATTTTTCCATTGATGGTAAACCCTGCTTTTACATTTCCCCACGGATCTTTTGCCACACCTCCAAATTCAACAGCCAACTCTACTTTTTTTGTAACTCCGTGAATGGTAAGATCTCCGAATAATTCGTATGATCCATCATTATCAACACTCTCATATTTTGTTGCTACGAAAGTTATTTTAGGAAATTTTTCTACATCAAAAAAATCAGGACTTTTCAAATGATTATCTCTATCAGTATTGCCTGTTAAAACAGAAGCGACATCAGCAGAGAAACTAATTTTTGCTTTTGAGAAATCTTCTTTATCCGTTTCAATGCTTGCTTCAAATTTATCAAAACTGCCCGTTACTGTAGTGATCATCAGATGTTTTACTTTGAATTGCACTTCACTATGTGTCGGATCAATCACCCATTTTCTTGTTGCCATTGTTGTATTATTTTAAGTTTTAATTCTATTGATCTAAGATAATAAATACATTGGGCTAAAGCCCGAAAAAAAACAATTTATTGTAACCTACGACTTAAGTCGTAGGTTATTGAGCTCCCCTATGAAAGGGCTTTAGCCCAACTGCATACAATGTTAAAGATCTACTATCCAATCATTATCCGAGCTTTTGATAGCTGCTTCAATTATGCGCATTACATTAATTCCATCATCAACCGTAACAGGCATAGTACTTTCGCTAGTTAAAGCTTTATACACCGCGTCATAATAATCGTAATAATTACCTTGTAAGGAAGTTATTTTTTTACGGATAACTTTACCATCTTTTTCTGTATGCAATAATCCATTTTTTTCAGCCGGTTCTGTTCCCCAATTAGTAGTATTGGGCTTTATACCTGCAACAAGATCAGCTTCCTGCACATCTGCACGACTTTTTATAAATGAGCCCTTGTGACCATGTATAATAAATGCCGGCAATGCTTCTCTTACCAAATAACCTGCTTTTAATCTTAGGCGAAAAGCAGCATAAAATAAAAGAATATCAATATCATCATCTACCTGCGATTGATCTCTTGTGATACGAATATCAGCAAACACAGCTTCCGGCATTCCGAATAAACAAAGTGCCTGATCAATAATATGCGCACCCAAATCTTTTAAAATTCCTGCACCCGGACCCGGAACTTCTTTGTGTTGCTTCGGACTTAACGTAGGTTTAAAACGATCGAAATGAATTTCAGCCTCGTTTATTTTGCCCAACCAACCTTCTTTTATTATTTTTTTTACCGTTTTAAAATCACTATCCCATCTACGGTTTTGATACACTCCAATTTTTTTATTTTGTTGGATAGATAACGCTTTTAATTCTTCGGCTTCTTTTACCGTTGTTGTAAAAGCTTTTTCTACAATAATATGTTTGCCAGCCTGAAGTGCCTGCTTTGCATAATCATAATGTGTGTATGTTGGTGTATTTACAATTACCAGTTCAACTTCTTTATCGTTTAATAATTCTTCTATTGATGCATACGATCTTGCCTGCGGATAAATTTGCTGAATATTTTTTGTACTTCTTTCCCATGCACCTATTAATTGAAAGCCCGGATGCAGATCGATGAAAGGCGCGTGAAATACTTTGCCTGACATCCCAAAAGAAAGTAATGCTGTTTTTATTTGTTGCATAGTCAAATGTAAAAATTTCTTTACAGATAATATTATCAAATAATTATGATCAGACGGGGACCGTCAGATCATAAAAAAAGCCCCAACTTTTAGGTTGAGGCTTTTAATCAATTGTATGATCCTATGCTCTTTGTTTAGCGGGTGCTTTTTTTGCTGCCGCTTTTACCGGTGCTTTCTTTTTTGTTTTTTTAATTACAACGTCAAGCGCTTTGCTCATTTCGTCGAAATTATGTTTACCTGTGTAACGTTCGCCATTGATGAAAAATGTTGGTACATCTTTTACACCTCTATTGATGCCTTCGCGAATATCACCTTGTACCTGCCAACCATAAGTTGCATTTACAAGCTCATCCAAAAAACGTTTGTTGTTTACACCTGCTTCACGACTGTGCAATTTTAAACTTGTTGTACCAAGGTTGCGACGGTTAGCGAATAAGATATTGTGCATTTCCCAAAACTTTCCGTCTTGCGCAGTTGCAACCGCTGCTTCACCTGCTTTTAGACTGCGTTGGTGAATATTCGTCATAGGAAAATGGCGGAAGTTGAAGCGTATCTTGCCATCAAATTCTTCCAATAATTGTTTAACTACTTCATTTGCTTTAGCACAAATTTCGCTTTCGTATTCTCCAAATTCTTCCAGCGTTACTGCTGCATCTTTGTTGCCTACAAAAACATCTTTCGGTTCAATGATCTCAACGACCTCTTTTTTGAATGCCATAATATTGTTCTCCTTTTTATTGTGTGTAGATTATGTTATGCCTAACTGGTCATGATGCCCAGGCTGTTTAATAATCATTTTAAGTGAAATGATTTCTTTTTTGTTACAGGAAAGTCATCTAAATCGAGAGGCAAGCGGCTTAAAGGTAATATTTTTCAGGCGTTTTACCATACCTGTTGGTATTTTTATAAAATATTAACACCTTAATAATTGATAATCAACATATTACATTTAGTACCATTTCTCTCTTTATGTGGATAACTTACGATTTGCCCTGTAACGTTGGTGTTTGAACATCGTTCCTAAAAACTACCGTTCCATCAAAAACATCTACTAAAACAGGCTTGCTTTTATCTATATTTCCCGCCAATATTTTTTTACTTAACTGATTTACTATTTCTTTTTGGATAAGACGTTTTAACGGTCTTGCACCAAATTGAGGATCATAACCGTTCTCTGCCAAGTAATCTAAAGCGTAATCACTAAACTCTAATTGAATACCATTTTGTGCCACCAATTCTTTTAAACCATTTAGCTGAATATTGATGATACCTCTTATTTCTTTTTTCATCAACGGCTGGAACATGATCACTTCATCTATCCTGTTCAAAAATTCCGGACGAATGGTTTGTCTCAATAAATTCATTACTTCTGCTTTTGTTGATGCTACCACTTCGTCTTTATTAGATTCAGTTACACCTTCAAAATTATCCTGAATAATCTGGCTACCCATATTACTTGTCATGATGATAATGGTGTTTTTAAAATTCACCACACGGCCTTTGTTATCCGTCAATCGGCCATCATCCAGCACTTGCAATAAAATATTGAATACATCAGGATGCGCTTTTTCTATTTCATCCAATAGTACAACACTATATGGTTTACGTCTTACCGCTTCCGTTAGTTGTCCACCTTCATCATAACCAACATAGCCCGGAGGCGCACCAACTAAACGACTTACTGAATGTTTTTCCTGGTACTCACTCATGTCAATTCTCGTCATCATATTATCGTCATCAAACAAATAATGAGCTAAGGCTTTTGCTAGTTCTGTTTTACCAACGCCTGTTGTACCTAAGAAGATAAAGGAACCAATTGGTTTTTTAGGATCTTGCAAACCTGCACGACTTCTGCGTATGGCATCGCTCACCGCTTCAATTGCTTCTTCCTGTCCGACCACTTTTTTATGCAATTCATCTTCCAGATTCAACAATTTTTCTCTTTCGCTTTGTAACATTCTTGATACAGGAATGCCTGTTGCTTTTGCAATACTTTGTGCAATATCTTCCGCATCTACTTCTTCTTTCAATAAACGTTTTTCGCTTATTTCATCCAGCTGTTGCATTTGTTCTTCAACGATCTTTTCCTGCTCCTGCACTTTGCCATAGCGTATTTCCGCTACACGGCCATAATCACCATTACGTTCTGCCTGATCGGCTTCTAATTTTAATTGTTCAACCTGCGCTTTGGCAACCTGAACCTTTTCTACAATTTCTTTTTCTTGTTGCCATTTTGCTCTGAACGTATCTCTATCTACTGAAAGATTAGATATTTCAGTATTCAACGCTTTTAATTTATCCTTATCATTTTCTCTTTTGATCGCTTCGCGTTCAATTTCTAATTGACGGATTTGTCTTTCAAGCTTATCCAATTCTTCGGGCATAGAATTCATTTCTAAGCGAAGCTTGGCAGCACTTTCATCAATTAAGTCAATTGCTTTATCCGGTAAAAAACGATCGGTAATATATCTGTGCGATAATTCTACCGCGGCAATTATTGCTTCATCTTTAATACGAACGTGATGATATGTTTCATAACGATCTTTTAATCCACGTAAAATAGAAACAGCATCTTCCACACTCGGTTCATCAATCATTACTTTTTGAAAACGGCGCTCAAGTGCTTTATCTTTTTCGAAGAATTTCTGATACTCGTTTAATGTTGTTGCACCGACAGCTCTTAACTCTCCTCTTGCCAATGCAGGTTTTAAAATATTGGCCGCATCCATTGCGCCATCACCGCCGCCTGCACCAACTAATGTATGTATCTCATCTATAAATAAAATAATATCGCCATCACTTTCTGCGACTTCTTTTACTACAGATTTTAATCTTTCTTCAAACTCACCTTTGTATTTTGCACCCGCAATTAGCTGCCCCATATCTAAAGCGTAAATAACTTTTGATTTTAAATTATCCGGCACATCGCCGTTAACGATACGCATGGCCAAACCTTCTGCAATCGCTGTTTTACCAACTCCCGGTTCACCCACTAATATTGGATTGTTTTTACTTCTTCTTGATAAAATATGCAAGGTTCTGCGGATCTCTTCATCACGACCAATAACAGGATCTAATTTTCCTGCACGTGCCATTTCGTTCAAATTTTTTGCATATTTATTTAACGCATTGAATTGTGTTTCCTGTGTTTGAGAGGATACTTTTGAACCTTTTCGCAGATCCTTTATAGCAGCTAACAAACCTTTATCGGTAAGGCCCGCATCTTTTAATAATTTAGCACTGTTATCATTTCCTTGCAAGATGGCCAACAATAAATTCTCAACACTTACAAATTCATCGCCGGAAGATTTTAAACTGGATGTTGCTTTCAGAATGACACTATTCATATCACGACTCACATTCTGAGCCGGTTCGCCACTTTGTGTTTTAGGTAATTTTTTTATGCTTTCATCTAGTTTAGATTCTACAAAACTCACGTTCACATTGTTCTTTTTCAATAAGAATCCAATAGCCGAATCATCTTCACTCAACAACGATTTTAAAAGATGTTCCGTTTCGATTGTTGGGTTCTGATTATTAAAAGCGAGTTGCTGCGCATGAGCCACTGCTTCTTGTGCCTTTATGGTAAAATTGTTTAAATTCATATGTTAATTTGTTCTTTTAGTTTGATTAAATTCAACAAATAGCTGCAAAAGGTACTCCAAAGAATAAATTCAGAAAATATGTCCTATAAATATACCTTCTTCTGCCGCAAATTCAGTCCAATTAGGGTATTACTGCTATTGTTGCAGGTTATTTTATGAGTATTTTTGCATCAGATGAACGTTACTCAGCAAACAAATATTATCAAAAACTATGCTACATCGCTGGGCTTCAATTTCTGTGGCATTGCAAAAGCTGTACAGTTAGAAGCAGATGCAAAGCGATTGGAAAGCTGGCTGAATAAGGGCATGCACGGCACTATGCAATACATGGAGAATCATTTTGATATGCGTATTGACCCTACTAAATTAGTGCCCGGCGCAAGATCTGTTATCACTTTATTATTAAATTATTTTCCTGCGGAACAACAACATAATGATACTCCTAAAATTGCTAAATATGCTTATGGTGACGATTACCACGAAGTGATAAGAGAAAAATTACGATCGTTATTACAACATATAAAAGTAAATATTGGAGAAGTAGAAGGTCGTGGTTTTATAGATAGTGCACCTGTTTTAGAAAGAAGCTGGGCCAAGAGAAGTGGCTTAGGATGGATCGGTAAGAATGGAAATCTTATTCATAAACAAGCGGGGTCCTTCTTTTTTATTGCTACGCTGATTGTTGATCTTGAATTGGAATATGATCAGCCTTATGTTAAAGATTATTGTGGCTCTTGTACCAAATGCATTGATGCTTGTCCTACCGATGCTATTTTGCCTGATAAAGTGATTGATGGCAGCAAGTGCATTTCTTACTTTACTATCGAATTAAAAGAAGCATTGATACCCGATGCGATGAAAAATAAATTTAACGACTGGATGTTTGGTTGCGATGTTTGTCAGGATGTTTGTCCGTGGAACAGATTTGCCAAACCTACTAACGAGATCAATTTTAAACCGATCCCTGAGATACTTAATTTTTCTACCAATGATTGGGAAGAACTTACTGAGGAATCGTTTAAAAATATCTTCAGATCTTCTCCTTTAAAACGCAGTAAATGGAAGGGTATTAAGCGAAATATTCATTTTATAAAAACCGGCGAATAATTATGTTCTACCTAAGATTTGACAACTTTTAAAAAGTTGTCAAATCTGCCGCGGCATACGCTAAAATTTAACAATACATGAGAATCCATTATTGAATTTGTATGGTAATTTTACAGTCAAATAATTAAAAAAACTAAATTAGATAAACATGAAAAAAGTATTTTTATTAGCTACCATTGCATTATTAGCAACAGGCGTAACATTTGCAAGCAATACACATAAGAAAAAATGCTGCCATAAATCTTGTTGCCATAAAGGTGAAAAAGCGGCACCTGCAACAAAATAGGAAAAAACTAAATTGCATAAAAAAGGGAACTGATCAACGTCGGTTCCCTTTTTTATTTGTATCTGTCTTCTTTTGTCTATGCAATTTTTCAACGGTTATAAACTCCTTAGGTTTAAAGAAGAATTTATAGCAGACATAAAAAAGAGGCAGATTTGCTATCACTAAAAACAGCTGCAAATGAGTAACAATAAATACTATAAAAAGCAATGTGCTGGTTAAAATACTTCCCCAAAGCCTTTCGTTATCAGCTTCGCAGCCAATATCTACATAGAAATTCTCTGTTAATGGTTGGGTAATATAAAATGGCTTTGATAAATGAAAGCCGTTTTTCACAATGATCTTCACGGGCAATTTATCTGCTGATATAATTAAGGGACTTTGTTCTTTTAATTCATACAGATCATGATCATTAATCACTACCCAAAGTGTTAATACACGCAATAAGAGCTGCCTTTCGCGCAAGATGATTATAAAGGGTTGTTTTGGTATAGCTATTTCTTTATACTAATGTAGTTCATTTTTATTTTTCATGGGCAGAATAAATACTAAAATGAACGTGTTACCTTTAATAAAATTTCATATAATAGACAATGACCAAATTATCTGTCAACGTAAATAAAATAGCTACGCTGCGTAATAGCAGAGGCGGCAATAATCCTGATCTTGTAAAAACAGCTTTAGATATTGAACGCTTTGGATCGGAGGGAATTACTGTTCATCCGAGACCGGATGAAAGACATATTCGTTATGCAGATGTTTTTGATTTAAAGAAAGTAATTAGCACTGAACTAAATATCGAAGGCAATTGCACCGAACAGAAATTTGTTGATTTAGTATTAGCCAATAAACCTGCACAGGTAACATTGGTACCGGATGCATTGGGACAAATAACTTCTAACCATGGCTGGGATACTATTAAACATGCGACTCATTTAAAAGAGATGATCACCGTATTTAAAAAAGCAAATATCCGCGTTTCGATATTTGTCGATCCTATTGTTGAAATGGTTGAAGGTGCAGCCGCTACAGGAACCGACAGAATTGAATTATACACTGAAGGTTATGCTAAACAATACGCCACCAACAAAGAAGCTGCTATTAAACCATACATTACTGCTGCAAAAAAAGCAAATGAATTAGGTTTAGGAATTAATGCGGGACATGATCTTGATCTGCAGAATTTAAAATATTTTGCTCAGAATATTCCGGGACTGTTGGAAGTATCTATTGGACATGCATTGATTTGCGATGCACTTTATTTGGGATTGGAGAATACGGTGCAGCTGTATAAAAGACAACTTATGGTTTAACCACTGAGACACTGAGGTCACTAAGTTTCACTGAGGACAAATAAAATTACTTTGCAACAATGTCTCTAATGTCTCCTAAAAAGGACGTTGCTGCAAACAAAATAATCTGGAGTAATTTAGCCTACGGCAGTGAGGGAATACTAGTTCTGTTATTAATAGGTATGGCATTTTACTGCAATAAAGAAAGGCTACTCCTGAATACTATTGTTTCTATTTATTTGTAGATAGTATCTATTATCGATATCGCACATTACTATACAAAATTCTTCATAAGATTCGCTATAATATAATATTTCATTTAAGTTATCAATGTATTTTTTAGTACGCTTATAACTTTCAATATATGAAATAGCAGACATCACAAAATTTATAGAAACAAAAAATGCTATAAATATAACAACATAATTTATCAAATATAAACCACCCTCATTTCTAGTAGAAATACTTGTATTGTAGCATACAGCTAAAAAACCTATAAATATAACAATCAATTTAGGATAGAATGTTTCTATAAAATTAAAATTGATTGTAGGCAAATCCAATTGCTTTTTTTTATAGGCCTCGTATAATTTCTCTGTAAGAGGCAGAGGATATACATGATTGTAAGAAGTCCAGCGAATAGTAAATTTTGCCATGACTTTATTTTTTTATTAATGAATATGATATACTCTTAAATATTCTCCTGTAAACAGTATCATATACTGCTTGTATGTTGTATTGAGTATTAAACGGGTGAATCCATTTATTATCAGAAACATAAGTGTAGTTATTTTTTATGTAGTCAAGATTATAGTCAGCAATATGCTGACTCATAATTATCATTTGTCGTGTACAAACATTTTTGCCATTTATCTTATCAAACCATCCGAAAGTGTCTAAACAGGTATAGTATTCTTCATTTTCATTGTTGAAGTACACGCTATAATAATTAGAGTCAGGATAATCCTTTCTTCCACTACTATCAATTTGGTTGACCTTTAATTTAAAGGTGGAATCTAATAAAGCAGTTACTTGCTTTTTGTTTAATCCTATCAATACAGGAAAATATTTTAATTGAGCAATTGCATTAATTGATATAACTATAAAACCTATCGTTATAATAGTTTTTAAATTATTCATATTTTTAATTAGTGATAGTTTACAATATAAAAAATACTTCCCTCGTCTGACCAACAACCTTCGCCTCGATAAAAGCTAAATAAAGTTATGTCGTTGAAATGTGCGATCCCGAAGGCTTTCGGGAGAACCTGCCACTGAAGCTTAATTGAAATAAAAATGCCGGTAACCAAAACTATTTCAATAACCTGCTTAATCTTCTGTTCAATTTAGGACCGCGTAAATTCTTTCCCGCTAATGTTCCGTCGGGCGCTACTAAAATATTTTGAGGGATATTTATTATACCGAATTGTTGTGCAACCGCATTACTCCAGCCATGCAGATCACTGACATTTGTCCAGGCTAACCCGTCCATTTTTATAGCATCGAGCCAGGCCGGTTTTGCCTGATCTAAGGATACGCTTAAGACAGTGAAGTTTTTATCTTTATACTTATCATAATTAGCAACCACGTTAGGATTTTCTGCTCTGCATGGCCTGCACCAACTTGCCCAAAAATCAACCAACACATATTTTCCACGGAAAGACGAAAGACTTACCGGATTACCTGCTGTATCTGTTTGAGTAAAATCAGGCACCTTCGAACCGATGGGTGTTCTTTGTGCATCCGCGATCACTTGTGCAATATATTTACCTAAGCTAGATCCTTTCACGGATTCGGTTAAGCTATTGTATAATTCTTCCGTTGTTTTTTCATCTTCAGTAACCTGGTTAAAACGAATTACCGCAAACGCCGCAACATCCGAGTTAGGATATTTTTTTGCAAAGTTTTCACTTATTACAGCAGCTTTTTCTATTGCTACTGAATCGTAAGGGGCATCATCATTAAACAAATATTGGTAAGGTGTTATTTCATTATTATACTCAGTAAAAATTTTATTGGACACAGAACCCTTAGTCGCCACATGATCTAGGGTTGCTTTATCTCCTGTGATTTTCAGGTCACTATTATCTAAAAAAAGTGTAATAAAAGGCGGGTGTCCGTTGAACAATAATATCCTGAAATCAGGTTCATCCATTTTTCCTTTGAAGGAAAATTTGCCTTTTGTTATTGTAGTCTGATCTAATTGAGCACCGGTTTGTCCGTTTAGTAAAGCTACCGTTGCACCGTCATCGAAACCGGTTATAGTTCCATTGATGGTAAATCCTTCAGGCGTATTTGTTGTTGCCGTTGTTTTTGCTTTCGGTTTAACCTGGGCAAAGATCACAACAGGTAATAACATCGATAAAAGAAAAATTCGCTTCATAGCAAGATGATTGAAGGTGCAATTTAACTGGTTTTATGGAGAAGTATTAACCTAAAACGGTATTTAAGAATTCTTGAGTTGTAGTGTTGATATCCTTCGTATTAGCCAAAGCTTTTATATATGCACTACCTATAATAGCACCGTTTGTATAGCGACAAGCTGCGCCAAAAGTGGCCTTATCTTTTATTCCAAAGCCTACTAATATTGGATTGTTCAATTTCATGGATTGCAGTTTTTTGAAATATGGCTCCTGATCTACAATAGCTTTATTATTACCCGTTGTTGAAGATGATGATACTGCGTAAATAAATCCTGTAGTCAGCGTATCTATTTTTCTTATTCTTTCTTCGCTTGTTTCAGGCGTTACTAAAAAGATAAAATCCAATCCGTATTTTTTTATGATTGATCCGTATTGCGTTTCAAATTCATAGATCGGCAAGTCTGGTAATATCAATCCGCTTACACCTACCTCTGCTGCTTTAGCACAAAATTTCTCGAAGCCGTATTGCATTACTGGATTCATATAGCCCATTAAAATAACGGGAGCTGTAATTTCTTTTGATGAATTTTCAAGCTGTTCAAATAAGGTAGCAATCGTCATACCATTTGCTAAAGCCTTACTACCGCTATCTTGTATTACTTCACCATCCGCTAGCGGATCGCTGTATGGCATTCCTATTTCAATCAGATCTGCACCGTTTTGTTGTAATGCTTTCATTACCGGAACTGTACTATTTAATTCAGGATAGCCTGCAGTACAATAAACATTTAGCACTTTGCTGGTTTTATTTTTGAAAAGCATTTGTATTTTACTCATTGTATTAATTTACCGGAGTGATCTGTAAGACCTCTTTTCCTAATTTTATAAAATTATATTTCGGACTGGCATGTATATCAAGGTTTAATTTATATAATGCCTTCTGCTCATTTGCCTGTTCTTTTGGGAAAGAGAGTACAAGCGTATCTCCTTTTCTTTCTATTAAATAATCATCCGTATTAAAACCTTCTACCAGGCAACGGTTGAATTCATAATGTTCACCGAAGGTATTTTCTGTCATTGTGCACGCTGTTAGTGTTGCAGAGCAATCTCCTATTCTTTCCGCTTTCAGATCATGATTAATGTATGAACCGCCTTTACAGGAAGCAAATAATACAAGAAGAAGAACCCCCAACCCCCTGAAGGGGGCTTTGATGCTTTTATGATTTAGTGTGAATGCCTTTTTAGTTTTCATTATTATTGGTTTTTGGTTTTCACTTTTGCCTTATTACTTTTTCGCCTCCATTGCCGTCATATAAGTCGCCATATCTTTATCGCCTCTTCCGCTTAAGCAGGCAACTACTACATCTGTTTTTGCAAATTTGATATCATTCAATGCGTGTAGTGCATGTGCAGATTCCAATGCAGGAATAATTCCTTCTAAAGTTGTTAATTCAAATGCGGCAGCTAGTGACTGATCATCAGTGGCACTCATAAATATACCACGACCACTTTTATATAAATGTGCATGTAACGGACCAATACCTGGATAATCCAATCCTGCTGAAATACTGTGTGGTTCTACTACCTGACCGTCTGCAGTTTGCATTACATAACTTTTACTGCCATGTAAAATACCTGGCGTTCCTAATTGCGTTGTTGCCGCACTTAAGCCACTGTTTACGCCATGTCCTGCGGCTTCAACAGCAACAAGCTTTACGGAAAGATCATCTAAGAAATGATAGAAAGAACCTGCTGCATTACTGCCGCCTCCAACACAAGCAACCACATGCGTTGGTAATTCGCTTCCTGTTTTTTCTAATAATTGTTTTCTTATTTCTTCGCTGATAACACTTTGAAAACGGGCCACCATGTCCGGATAAGGATGCGGACCAACAACACTACCAATTATATAGTGCGTATCAATGGGATTATTTATCCAATCTCTTATTGCTTCATTCGTTGCATCTTTTAATGTTTTGCTGCCGCTTTTCGCTGGAATAACTTTCGCACCCAACATTTTCATTCTTGCTACATTTGGTGCCTGACGCTCTATGTCTTTTTCGCCCATGTACACAATACATTCCATTCCTTTTAACGCACAAACTGTTGCTGTTGCTACACCATGTTGACCTGCGCCTGTTTCGGCAATAATTCTTGTCTTGCCTAAACGTTGTGCCAATAAAATTTGTCCGATGGTATTATTGATCTTGTGTGCACCGGTATGGTTAAGATCTTCGCGTTTTAAATAAATGGATGTGCCGTATTTTTTGCTCAACCTCTCCGCCAAAAACAATGGTGATGGACGACCGACATAATCTCTCAATAAATATTGAAACTCTTTTTGAAAAGCATCATCATACATGATCTTCAAATATTCATCCTGTAATTGCTTTACATTCGGATATAACATTTCGGGAATAAATGCACCACCGAAATCTCCGTAATAACCGTGTTCATCTACTGAGAATATATTTTCTTTTGTTGTCATCTTTTTGTTATTAATTAAACATCGTTGTGTCACTCACTTCAGCTGTATACCTTTATTCAGCTTTTATCTTAGCGTATGTTTTGTCAGAACCATTGATTCATTTGATTAGACTGATTTAATTGATTTTTTTGTCAGCGTAATCATAATAATCAGCTTCAATCAACGGTTCAGACTATCAATTCCATAAACACCAAATCCAGCCATCGATCAAACTTGTAACCTACTTCTTTAAAATGTGCTACTTCTATAAAACCGAATTTTTTATGTAGTGTTATACTAATATCATTTGTTGCATCAATACCGGCAACAATCGCATGAAGTTTCAATTCTTTAGCTGCATCAATCAAAGGAGGTAATAGTAATTTTCCAATCCCTTTGCCTCTGTGTTCAGCAGAAACATAAATAGAGTTTTCTACTGTATGTTTAAATCCTGCCCACGTTCTGAATGTCCCGAAAGAACTGAACCCTACGATCGCCCCATTTTCTTCCGCAACAAAAACTGGGAACCCTTGTTCTTGTTTTGTTGTAAACCATTGCCGGCGCATTTCAATTGTATGAGGCTCGTAATCATATACAGCTGTTGTATTTATTATAATATCATTATAAATAACCAACATTGCAGGCAGATCATTCGCAGTCGCTGTTCTTACGAGAATCATAGCTTTTACTTTTTACCTTTCAATCCTTGCTTCAATTGTAACAGCAACGCCATGTCTTTAACTCCCGGACTTTTTTCAAATTTGCTGTTCACATCAATACCAAAATAATCAGGATGTTTAAACGCTTTTATTTGTGCGATATCATCAACGCTAATGCCGCCGCTTAAAAAGAATGGTTTTTCTATTTTGCTTTTTGCAATTTTCTTCCAGTCGAATTTTGTACCTGTACCGCCGATAGCATCTCCCACTTTTGCATCAAACAAATAATAGTCGCATACTTCATCATAATCCGCCACCATTTCATCTATAGAAATATCCTCACTGCCAATATTGAATACTTTTATTACTTCTACTTCTTCCATTAATTGTTCACATAATTCTGGTGTTTCATCGCCATGTAACTGAACAATATCTAATCCGTAATCTTCAACAGCTTCCATTATCTCATCATAGCTTGAATTTACAAACACGCCTATTTTTTTTACATCAAAATCGGCAGACTGTAATTCTTCTTTTGATATTTTATCGCCGACATAACGCGGAGAATCTTTATGAAAAATAAATCCTGCAAAATCAATGTTCAATCCATCTAATTGTTGCAATTGCTTCATTTGTGTAATGCCACATACTTTGATATTCATATTTATTATTTTATTTCTTGTGCAAATTTTTTAATTAGTTCCATATTTTTAATACCCGTTGCTACTTCAAATTTACTATTAATATCTACTGCAAATAATGCTTTGGCTTCTGGCTTTTCAGCAAACAATTTCAACTTTTCTGCATCGGTAGGTTCTACTCCTCCACTTAAAAAATAGGGCTTACCGACTTCAACACCGTTCAACATATCCCAATTGAATTTTTTGCCAGTTCCTCCGTATCCTGCACCTTCCGTATCAAACATAAACATATCACAAACACTCATGTATTCCTGTATTCTCCAACTAATGTTATCTGTTTCGCTTATTCTAAAAGCTTTCACAACTGAAATATAATCTGCAATCTTCTCGCAATATTTTGGTGTCTCGTCGCCATGTAATTGCACCATGTGTAGGCGACACTCATCAACCATTTGTAACACTTCATCAACTGTGGCATTTACAAATACACCTACTTTGTTAATATTTTTTTCTTTTTTAATAAGACTGGTCGTCATGGTACGTAATACGTAGCGGGGAGATTTTGGATAAAAAATAAACCCGCCAAAAGTGGATCCGACACTTGCTAATTGTGTCATTTGTTCTTCCTGCGTAATACCACAAACTTTTAATCTCATTGCATTGTTAATTTTAGTTGGTTGACAAAATCAGCAAAAGCAATCGTTGGATCCGGCTGTTT
>Ga0206871_10001_pt1 | contig 24847 bp, 23 predicted proteins | sample Alteio_BWOrgCont_33_FD_152627 | JGI IMG/M metagenome (GOLD analysis project Ga0206871, IMG submission 152627) | Enriched cells from forest soil in Barre Woods Harvard Forest LTER site, Petersham, Massachusetts, United States -... | ecosystem: Environmental > Terrestrial > Soil > Temperate forest >...
CCAGCAACAGGAAAAAGAAGTCGTCGATTCCCTGAAGAGTATTGCTTATTCCTTGGATATGCTTGTACGCCATGCCCAGTTGGGCGCTATGAAGATGGATTGGCCTGCTGTGCCGCCACCGCAACACAAGTGAAGATTTAGCTTGCTGCTATTGGCGGGCAGCGCTACTATGCTGCACATCGATGGCGATCTCCGTACAGCTACGCACTGAAGACCAAGAGGTTGAAGACCTGCTCGCGTTCATGCAGAGTCGATTTCCCCATCTGTGGCACGGAGAGAGGGCTTACGTCATGGAACGCGCAATCAAGCTACTTCGCATTGCGGATGAATACACTCCTAAAACTCATCAGGATCAATCGCCGATCCGGTTGGATTCCGCTTCCGTCTTTCCAGCTTGTGAATTGCTCTCTGATAAGCGTCTTGAACAGGCTTCACGTCCGTAGATTTTCCAAGCAAGTCACAAATAGTCATGACAAGCAAAATTTCCTGATCTGTCATTGCGAATCCTCCCTGATTCGTAATCTAGTTCCAATTAGCTTAATGGCACCGCTATTTCATAGAAACAATCGTGAATTCTGACTCGTTTTTGCCGACCTTGATGTAAATCGTGCCGTCCTTGTTGACCATCTGGATTGGGGTTCCGGGCAGCAAGCCATAAAGAACACTGTTCTGCGCAGCGTCTCTAACCGCCATCATCGGACCCGCGAAGGGAATGAGCATCTTTCCTATACTGATCGGCTTGGGAATGGGCGAGAGAACAAAGGTGTGTTCACCTACGACGACGGTATAAAACGCAACTACGCGCGGACTACAGGACGTGGAGGCCGTAGTGTTTGCATCGACCGTGCCGTGTGTATTGCCGTCATCATCTGTACGTGCCCTAACAGTTCCATTCGTATCGCCGTTCGTCGAGCAATATGTGCCCTGCTGCTCGGTACGAAAGTCCTTTAGAACGCCATCCTGATAGACGGGTTTTGGTTTCTTTGCGGCAAAGGCTGTGCCGCAACTGGAGGCAAGCAAAGCTATGGCGATAGCGATAATGGCGAGCATTCTTCGGTTCATTCCGGAAGACTCCCTTAGACGGGATGTGAAGTATGGTTCACACGTGGGGACAATCCTACGGCCATCCTTGAGAGATGGCAACCGACATTTGCAAATGGGTTGGAGGCCGGATTCGGAAGTTGCGGACGAAGCGAGGCTGGACGCAGCAGATTCTGGCCGACCACGCCGAACTGACCCGCGAACACATTTCGGCGCTGGAAACTGCCAGATCAGAGCCGGGATTATGTGCTTTGGAGCGGATCGCCGGAGCTTTGGAAATCCCTCTAAAAGACCTTATCGGGCGCTAACCCTTCGGCCATCCCGCAGCGGGCTTCTTCTTAGACAGAGACTTCTTCACCGCATCCTTCCAATCTCCGTCGAGCTTGAGGAGATCGGGCTTAGGGCCAGGATTTTGCTTCGGTGCTGGAGTCTTCTTAGGCATGGGGCGCTGTGGCGTCAGAGTACATTAACCGTTTGCCTCCTGCGGCTTTGATAGCGGCGATAGTGCGCTCACCATCATTCATCTTGCGCGTGTTCCAGCAGAAGTCGAACTGCCACAGGTAGCGGTGTAAGTATTCCTTGCTGACATTATGATACGTCCCGATGATGCCGCGCTTCACCAGTGCAAAACTCGATTCCGCAGTATTTTTGTTGGCGGTGCCACGAGCGTATTGCTTGATGCGGTGTTTGACGGTCGTGTGACCGCCGTCAAACTCCTCTCCAATACCCGTATAGGCCGAGTTTTCGTCTGACATGATCGCCGCACGCGGGTCTACGCACTGGCGGATTGCGGCTTTCAACGTCTTGCCTGTTACGTCAGCCACTACCTGACGGCGAATCTGACCGCCACGCTCTACAGCCGCGAACACTGCCGTCTTACGCTGGGCTTTGTTCGTACGACCATCTACCCACTTCTTTCCTTTTGCCCACCCCTGAAAGCGCGGCTTGCCGCCAACGTAGGTTTCGTCAACTTCGACGACACCCTGCAATGGCTCAGCCGTTGGCAAATCTGGAGCCATCGCAAAACGGATTCTATTCATCAGGAACAGCGCGGACTTGTAAGAGATTTGGCAGTGACGCTGAATCTCTAACGCTGATACCCCTTTCTTCGACGTGCAGGCCCGCCAGAACGCATATGCCCAATGCTTCATGGGCAAGCGGCTCTCTTCGTAGACCGTGCCAATGCGGACGGTGTACTGCTCCTTGCAATCGTGACAGCGCCACAGGAACCGCTTGTTGCGCTCCCCGGTGACAGCATCCTTCATCTGGTAGACGTTGACGGAGCCGCACTTCGTACAGCAGGGTTCGCTGCCCCAGCGTAGGCTCTCGAAGAACTCCACGGCGGCAAGCTCATCCGCGCAAGCGGCTGGAATCCGCTTTACGGTTTCCGACTTCGATAGATTGTGCGGGTCTTTCCTGTGCTTTGACGGCATGATTATCTTTATACATAGCGCAATGCATTGCGTCAAGTACAAAGATAAAGACTTTACATTTTGCAGTTGCTGCTTGGTTGTGGAGGCGCTATCCTCAGTTTTGTTAGTGCGGGCGGCGGGACTTGAACCCGCAATTCCGGCTAGGGCACGATCCCAGATCGTGTGCGTCTTCCGATTCCGCCACGCCCGCATTAGGGAGCCGGGGAGCATGAAAATGCCCCCGGCTTTGCTGCGTTTGGGTATAGGCCATAGGAGGCCCTCGAATTATGCTCATGAATCGCTCCTAACTGCTTGCATAATAGGGTGTTAGCAGCAGGGAGAGTCGAGCAGGGAGATTATGAAACTGGTAGGGGAAATATAGGGGAGAAATGAGGGAGAAATAGGGGAGATAGTCGGGGAGAAAATTTCTCCCCTATCGTCATTTCATACGGTGTACTTTGTTGGTCGCGGCTTCCCCTTAATCTGTTCCGGGGTCTTACCACTCCTCAGAACGTGACTGAAGCATCGGTCTGCCTTGAGGCCATCTTTAGCCTCACCACCAAGCCAGCGCGTCCACTCCCGGCGTGTCTGATTCGCCGCCCACATAATGTCCGCGAGCTTCACGTCTGGAAACTTCTCTCGGTACGAGTCCAATAATGATTTACGTTTGGCTTTCAATGCGTCTTTCGCCGAAGGCTCAACGGGAGTTTTCTGTGTTGGGATAGGAGCCGCGAGGGCCATTTTTAGCAGCGGTGCCGTGGAAGACACATCAATCCCCGCCCTAGCCATCTGGCCCTGAACGTCTGGCGGCAATGGAGGTGGCGGGACGGGGAGCGGCTTAGGCGTTTCGTCTTCGAGCCTTTTCTTCTCAGGAAATGCCGCTTCAAATTCTCCATGTCCCAACACCGAGTCGTGTTCCAAATGATGCATCAGAGTCCGATTCAAACTTCTCAGAAGCGCAGGACCATCATCCCAGTGAACGTTGTCGGCACACCTCACGACCCGAAAGATGGATTCATAGACGATTTCCTCAATCCATCCAGTTTTATATCCAGTCTTCTGTCGGTACGCTTCATACTCAACATCGAATATCGCAATCAAAGCGGCATTTATCAGATGTTCCGCTCGTTCGATGTCGAATTCATCGCCACGCCAGCATCCGGAAAGGTCACGGCTCAGCATCTTCTCTTGCGCGTCGCGCCCTTCAATCTCAGTTTTACTGAGATACGGAAGAACTCTCTCATTTTCGTTCGCCATGCGCGACCATGCGGCGGCACTGCCAATGTGCCGGACTTTCGGTTGGTATGGGAGAATTCTACTGCGGAGACACTATGGAGAAGCTCGTATACGGCATGACCGTCCTAACCCCTGTTAGCTTCCCAGATGAAATCGGGATTGAGGTTGTGGAACTTGATCCGCAAACGGAGCAGCCGACAGGCGTTGTGTATACCCTGAAAAGCCGTTCGTGGGACTAGATACGGAGGACATATATTCTCCGCGATCTCGCCTATTTCGACGAATGTGAAGGCTACCTGACGGATGGTCACAAGGCTAACTTGGTGCGGGGAGAAGCCCCGATAAAGATTCAGGGCTAAGCCGTTCAAGTCGAGGATTTTAGGCCCTTCCGCTCACGTTGCGTAAAGTACATACTTCCGTAAAAGTATGGGAGGGGAGGGGGTGGAGGGCTATGCCGAAGCCGCCCGGAATTCCTTAACAATCTCCAGGTACTTCTTCGCCGTATTTGTAACTTTTTCCGGCTGTCCGGCGGCCATCGCCTTGGTATCGACTAAATCCGATCCCACACCTAGTGCAAACGCACCAGCCTCCAAAAATTCCTTCGCGGTAGCCACAGAAACTCCGCCGGTCGGAATCAACTCCACCTGCGGCAGCGGTCCTTTCAGCGCAGTCAGATATTTCGCTCCACCCATGGCACTGGCGGGAAACACCTTCACCACATCCGCCCCTGCCTGCCATGCCGTCACAACTTCCGTCGGCGTCAGAGCCCCCGGCAGTACTGCAATCGAGTACCGATGACACATCTCAATAGTGCCCAAATTCAGCGCAGGACTGACGACAAACTTCGCGCCTTCCAAAATGCACATACGCGCGGTCTCTTGATCGAGGACCGTTCCCGCACCAATCAAAATATCCGGACGCTCTTTCGCCAGCCGCTTCATCACCTCGATTGCACCCGGTACGGTCATCGTAATTTCCAGCACCGTCACGCCGCCATCGGCAATCGCCGTCGCCAGCGCCAGTGCCTTTTCTACCGACGCCGCCCGCAACACAGGCACCAGACCAATTTTCTTTAACTCCGCTAAAACTTCTTCCTTACGCATCGTTTCTCCTATCTTTGTACCCGGGCTCCACTGCCCTTCATCACGCGCTGCACTTCATCAAACGTCGCCATGGTCGTATCGCCCGGAGTCGTCATCGCCAACGCACCATGCGCGCATCCACAATTCACGGCCCAGTCAGCACCCTTGTCGTTCAGGAAGCCATAAATCAATCCCGAAGCAAAAGAGTCCCCACCGCCAACGCGGTCAAAAATTTCAAGGCCTGGCATTGGCCGCGCCTCATGGAACTTGCCTTCGTAATAGCAGATCGCGCCCCAGTCGTTGATGCTCGCGGTCTTCGCGTGGCGCAGCGTTGTTCCGACTGCCTTGAAGTTCGGATAAGCCGCACACGCCTTCTCAATCATCTTCTTGAAGCTACTGCTATCGAGTTCTCCCAGGTCTTCACCAGCGCCTTCAATCTCAAAGCCCAGCGCTGCCGTAAAGTCTTCCTCGTTGCCGATCATCACATCAACATATGAAGCCAGATCGCGATTCACTTCCGTCGCCTTGGCCTTGCCGCCAATCGACTTCCACAACGAGTCGCGATAGTTCAGGTCATAGCTGATCATCGTGCCGTGCTTGCGCGCCGCCTGCATCGCTTCTTTCGCTACCTCGCGCGTGGTTTCGCTCAGCGCACAAAAGATTCCACCTGTGTGAAACCAGCGTGCACCTTCCTTGCCGAAAATCTGCTCCCAGTCAACCTGTCCCGGCTTCATCTGGCTGACCGCAGTATTACCGCGGTCAGAGCATCCCAGCGCCGCGCGCACACCAAATCCGCGCTCGGTAAAGTTCAAGCCATTGCGGGTCGTACGACCCACGCCGTCGTATTTCACCCACTGCACATGCCGCTGGTCCACACCACCCTGGTTCATCAGATCTTCCAGCAAACGTCCTACCGGATTGTCAGCCAGTGCTGTGACGATCGCCGTGTTCAATCCAAAGCAACGCTTGAGTCCGCGCGCGACGTTGTATTCGCCGCCACCCTCCCACACATTGAACTGCCGCGCTGTCGCCACGCGCACATCGCCCGGATCCAGCCGCAACATCACTTCGCCCAGGCTGACCTCATCCCACTTGCACTCACTCTTCGGTCGAATCTTCAAGGGTTCGCTCACTTCAAGTCTCCTATCGCAATTACATCCATATCGTCGTAACGCTGGTTCTCTCCGCCCATGCCCCAGCAGAAGCCATATGCCTTGGTGCCCACGCCGGAATGGATGCTCCATCCCGGCGAAACCACTACCTCGCGATTCTTCATCACGATGTGCCGCGTCTCATCCGCCGGCCCCATCAGGTGCACCACGCGCTGCACCTCATCCACATCAAAGTAGCAATACACTTCACTGCGTCGCATGTGCGTATGCGAAGGCATCGTGTTCCAGTTCGATCCCTCCGACAGCAACGTGAATCCCATCACCAACTGGCAGCTCTTGAGGCCATCCAGAAAAATCGCCTTATAGATGGACCGCTTGTTGCACGTCTCCACCGATCCCAAATGCACCGGCTCCATCTCCGCGAACTTCTTCATCGTTGTCGGATATTCCGCGTGTGCGAGATAGCTAAGCAGGTAGAACGCCGCCGGCGTCTTCGCATCGTTGCTGGCAAAACTCACTGCCTTACTTCCGCGACCCACATAGAGGCAATCCAGCCTACCCAACGCGAACTTCTTTCCATCCACGGTCACTGTTCCCACGCCGCCCAGGTTCAGCACGCCCAGCTCACGCCGCTCGCAGAAGAATTCTGAACGGAGTTCCGGCGCTGTCTCCAATGTCAACGCCGCAGTCGTTGGCACAGCTCCACCAATCACGGTGCGGTCTACATCCACATACCGCGTCTCGATCTTGCCTTCCTGGAATAAGCCTTCCAGTAGAAACGTCTCCCGCAACTCCGCCGTCGTCATCCGCGGATACCGAACCGCATCCGCCATTTGCACAATCTTCATGATTTCCCCTCAAAACTTGCGCTCCCAGTATAGCCACCGGATACAAGCGGCCTAGCCGATACTCGCCAGCCCGGCCCCGGAAGCGCCTCTCTGGAAAAATCCTCCCGGATATGCTCCACTTCCACATGGTCAAACCTCAATCCCGCCGCAACTTCCTGCGCTCTGCCCCTCTCGCCGCCGCAGCCGGCTTCTGCCTCGCAGAAAGCTCGCTCCCTGCGCTCGCCGCCGCACAATCCACAACTCCCGTGCCCTTCCAGCTCTTCTCCGCCGCTAAGTTGGCCAACGCGATGAAAGACCTGCAGGCCAAGCCCGGCAATAACAATCTCTTCGATAATCCCGCTCTTCCCTTCACCGTCGTGCTCACCACGGAGACCACTAAATCCGCGAAGGAGTTTGAGTGGCACGAAGGCCGCGACCACATCTTCCACATTCTCGAAGGCACCACCACCTATGAACTCGGTGGCGCGCCGCAGGGTGCGCACAACACCAAGCCTGGCGAATGGCTCGCTCCGGCGTCTCAAGGGGCCACCACCGTCACGCTGCACAAGGGAGATATGCTGCTCATCCCGCGCGGCACGCCGCACAAGCGCAGCACTGCAGCCAGCGTCACTTTCTACCTGATCTCCACGACAGGCAAATAAGGCGCAGCAAGTAAGGCGCAGACTCAGGTTGCTCCAGAGCATCGCAGCCGATACTCTGGCAGTACCATGTCGACCCCCAGCATCCTCGATTCTTTCCGCCTCGACGGCAAAGTGGCTCTCGTAACCGGCTCTGCCAGCGGCATTGGAGCCGCGCTCGCCACAGCACTTGCCCAGGCCGGAGCAAAAGTTGCTCTGCACGGCAATCGCCGGCCTGCTACGGAAACCGCCGAGGCCATTGGCACGCAGGCAGCCGCTTTCCAGGCAGACCTCTCGTCCACCGATGGAGCCGGAAATCTTTTTCAGCAGGTTCACAGCCGTTTCGGACGCGTCGATATCCTCGTAAATAATGCCGGCACGATCCACCGTGATGCTGCCGTCGATACTTCACTCGAAAGCTGGCAGCAAGTTTTGCAGGTCAACCTCACCAGCGTTTTTCAGCTCTCACAGCTCGTCGCGCGCGATATCTTCAGCCGCGAAGCATCCGGGAAGATCGTCAACATCGCCTCTCTGCTCAGCTTTCAGGGCGGCATTCGCGTTCCGGCCTATGCATCCTCCAAAGGCGGAGTCGCACAGCTTACCAAGGCGCTCGCCAACGAGTGGGCCGCGCGCAACATCCAGGTCAACGCAATCGCTCCTGGCTATATCGCGACGACAAACACCGAGGCACTTCAAGCAGACGAGACCCGTAACCGCCAGATCCTCGAGCGCATCCCTGCCGGCCGTTGGGGAAAACCCACTGATCTCGCCGGCGCAGCGCTATTCCTCTCTAGCTCCGCCAGCGATTACGTCACCGGCACCGTTCTCACGGTCGACGGCGGCTGGATGGGCCGCTAACTCTTCGCTCCACCAGAACTAAAAACAAGATGGCACCCTACCTCGCCAACTCCGAAGCCGAGCACCGCAGCCAGGCCAAGCGCTCCGCTGCGCTAACCTCGCTGCTCGCCGCGCTCGGCATCACCATCTTCAAACTTCTCACAGGAGTCTTCACCGGCTCGCTCGGGATGTTGAGCGAAGCTGCGCACTCGGCCATCGACCTGATCGCCGCGCTCATCACACTGCTTACCGTACGCGCCTCCGATCTTCCAGCGGACGAGGAGCACAATTACGGCCACGGCAAGCTGGAAAGTCTCTCAGCTGCCGCTGAAGCTCTCATCATGATCGGCTCCTGCGTGTGGATAGCGATTGAGGCGATTCATCGCATCCTTCACCACACGCATCTTGATCTGCGCTGGTCGCTCTGGCCCTTCGTTGTTCTTCTGCTCTCCATGTCGGTGGACTACACGCGCTCGCGCAACTTGCACCGTGTCGCTACCCAAGTTCGGTCGGATGCACTCGAAGCCGACGCGCTGCACTTCGGCACAGATATCTGGTCCTCCGCTGCGGTCCTTGTTGGTCTGATTGCTTCGTATCTTGGTGAGCGACTACACATTCCCGCGTTTGAATATGCCGACCCGATTGCCGCGCTGCTTGTTGCGGCCATCATTCTGCGCGTAACCTGGCGTCTCGCTCGCAATACCATTGACTCCCTGCTTGATGCCACGCCGCCCGAAACCCGTGAGCGCATGCGCCGCGATATGGTTCGCGAACTCGAAGCCACCGACGGCATTCTCTCTGTAGAGCGTGTCCGCGTCCGCCGCTCCGGCTCTAACTATTTTGTCGATCTCACGCTGGGGTTGCCGCGCAATCTCACCTTCCAACGCTCGGAACAAATCACCGCAGCCGCTACCAACGCCGTACAGCGCTCACTTCCCGGAGCCGACGTCGTCATCCACGCTGTGCCTACGGCTACTCTCGGCGAGAGCGTATTCGACCGCATACGCGCGGTTGCTGCACGTTCCAATCTCGCTATCCACGACGTCAGCGTGCAGCAGGATGATGGCGCACTGCATGTCGAGCAACATCTCGAAGTGCCGGAGACGATGTCACTCGCCGAAGCCCACGAGATTGCCACGCAGCTCGAAACCAACATCCGCCAGGAGGTACCCGGCATCGCCACATTGCTCACGCACATCGAGAGTGAGCCTGCGACTATCGCCAACGCCGCCAAGCTCGAAGCCAGCGCCAACCTGGAAGCTCAGTTGCGCAAGGTCGCTTCTCTCTTTCCGGAGATTCTCGACATCCACGAAATCACCGTCACTCGCGGCCACGGCGGCGCCGCTAACAGCGTACAAATCAATTGTCATTGCACTCTTCCAGACGATTTGCCTATGTCCCGCGTCCACCAGGTCATTACCGAGTTCGAAAGCGAATTCCGCCTCGATCATCCCCAGGTCTCGCGTGTTTTCATTCACCCCGAGCCCGCCACCGATAATGCCCGCTAGCGTTATCCTTAGTTCTCGTATGAAGGTTCTCGCATGAAACGCCGCATCCGTATCGCGTTCGGCATTCTTGTTCTCGCAGCGGTGATGTTTTTCTCCGCGGCCATAACCTTGCGCCTCGCGCTGCATGCCGGCGAAACCGCCGTCCCCAACTTTTCCAACATGACGCTCGCTGAAGCCGGCGATGCCGCGCTGCATTCGGGTCTCGGCATCAATCTCGAAAACAAGTTCTATTCCACCACTGTTCCTGCCGGCCGCATCCTCGCGCAATCGCCCGCAGCAGGATCGCGCGTGCGCCACGGATGGCAGGTGCGCGTCACCGAAAGTCTCGGCCCGCAACAGGTCACGATCCCCGACGTCTCCGGCCAAACCGAACGTCTTGCTGCCATCGCGCTCCGCCGCAACAATCTCGATCTCGGCACGCTCGCACACCTCGACGCACCCGGCGACCCCGACATGGTGCTCGCTCAAACACCTCCGCCTGACGCCGGTGTCGATCAGCCGCGCGTCAGCCTTCTGCTCAGTTCCCCTGCAACCGGTGCAGGCAGCGCTTTTGTTCTGCCGTCCTTTCAGGGGATGTCGTATTCAGAGGCCAACCGCCTCGCCAATCAGCTCGGCCTTCACGTGGCTGCCGCAGGAAATCTTCCTCAAGCGCCCGCGCCGGTGCCAGCCATTGCCGCAGTCACATCCAATGGTGTAGCCCTTGACGCCAACGGCCAGGCCATCGCTATGCCTGTTGCGCCCAGCAGCCCCGGTGGCGCCGTCTCATCGCAATCGCCGGATGCAGGCTCGCGCGCCAGCAAAGGCGACACTGTCAAACTGATCTTCGGTCACTAGCAGAGCAAATTAGCTTTTTCGCTCCATCATTGCCGCGAAGAAGCCATCTCCCGCGAATCCCACCCCAGGCAATGTTCGCAAGTTTCCTTTGTGTACGAGTCCGCTCGTGTCTCCACGCAGCGTGAGCTTCTGCAACACGGTCTCAATCCCTACGCGCTCCAGCCCACTCATCTTTTCCAAAACCGCAGCCACCACCGTCTCATTCTCTTCCGGCTCCAGTGAGCAGGTGGAGTACACCAGACGCCCGCCGGGCGCGAGCCGCTTCAGCGCCGCCGACAAAATCTCTCGCTGTCGCTTTGCCTGCCTCGACAACTCCGCCGGCTCCAGCCGCAGTTTGATCTCCGGATTCGGCGCCAGCGTCCCCGTCCCACTGCACGGCACATCGCACAGGATGAGATCGAACTCGCCTTCACTCGCCGCCAGCTTCGCAGCGTCGGATTCCAGCGTGCGCATCTTCGTCTCAGGCATCTCGCGCCGGAATCTCGCCTCCATCGCGCGCAGCCGTCGCCCGCTCACATCTGTTGCCAGCAATTCGGCCGCAGGATGTCGCGCAGCCAGCACCATCGTCTTTCCTCCCGGCGCCGCACAACAATCCCAAATCCGCCTCGGCTGCTCCACACTCACCGCTGCAAGCTCTGCCACTAGCCGCGAGCCATCGTCCATGCGCGGCCCATCTTCGTTGCGCTCGAACAAATCGCCTTCAGCCGGCTCCTGCTCGTCGTATTCGGCGATCTTCTCCGCTGCCGTGCGCCCATAGTTCTTCACCCAGCGCTCTACCAGCCACGCAGGATGCCCCAACCGCTCTGCCATCGCTGCTGTGGATTCGAACAACGGCTTCCGAGGCGCAGCAGCGCGCGTCAACCCGCGCAACACGGCGTTCACCATTCCGGCGGCATGTGCATGTCCGTTTTCTCGCGCTAACTCCACACTTTCATTTAGGGCTGCATGTGCAGGAATCTTATTGAGATGCAGCAATTGAAATGCGCCCATCCGTAGCGCCGTCGCCACCGGACTTGCAAGCCTCGAGTCGGGTCTCTGCAACAGCGGCAAAATTCGCGCATCTAGCGCGATCTGCTGCCGGAGCACGCCCAGCACCAGCGTCGTCGCCAGATTTTTGTCCGCCTGCGACAAGCCGGTCACTACCGGCCCATGCAGCAAATCGTCGCTGTGCGCAGACGAGTTCCCCACCTGCTCCAGGATCGCAAACGCCGCCACACGCGCCGGGCTGATCGTCGCAGCCGGGCGCACTACAGCCGCACCCTTACGCGAGCCATCCTTACGCAGCCCCGGGCGTCCGCGCTCAGTCAATCCGCTCACCCGGCTTCACCTGGAAATCCCGTGCAAACACCGCGCCCGCCATCCGCGGTTTTGCTTCCATTTGCACCTCTTCAAGTGCCAGCGCCGTTCCGTGCGCCGCCCCAACCACTAACGCTCCTTCGCGCAGTGCCAACTCTCCCGGCGCGAGATCCGTAATCTCGACCGGCTTCATGCCATGCACCAGAAATCTCTTTCCCCGAAAAATCCCATGCGCTCCTGGCCACGGAGAAAATCCCCGCCAGCGGTCGTAGACCTGCTGCGCCGTCCGATGAGCCAACTCCATCCGGCCATCCTCACGAGTAAGGATCGGTGCCAGCGTCGCCTGCAATTCGTCCTGCGCCTGCACCTTCAAAACGCCCTTTTCCAGGCCCGCCAGCGATTCAACCAATACTTCAGCTCCGATGTGGGAAAGCTGTGGATAAAGCTGTTGAGCCGTTGTGTCTTTCTCGACCAACACTTTACAAGACAGCAATATCCCGCCAGTATCTAATCCTCTGTCTAAAACCATGGTCGTAACACCGGTTTCAGCTTCTCCGTTGGCTACAACCCATTGAATTGGCGCCGCTCCCCGGTACTTCGGCAGCAGGGATCCGTGGACGTTGATGCACCCCAGCCGGGGCAGCGTGAGCATCCATTCCGGAATAATTCGCCCGTACGCTACCACCACAATCGCGTCCGGTTGAATCGCCTCCAGCCGCTCGCGCAGCTCCAGATTGTTCTTGATCTTGTCCGGCTGCATCACCGGAAGTCCATGGGCCAATGCTGCCTGCTTCACCGCCGGAACCTGCAACTCCATCTTGCGCCCGGCAGGGCGGTCAGGTTGCGTGAGTACCAACGCGACCTCATGCCCGGCGGCGAGGACAGCCTCCAGGCTCGGCACCGCAAATTCGGGTGTGCCGCAGAAAACCAGCTTCATGCCGCACCTCCCGCTTGAGTATTAATGATTTCCAGCTCGCGCACTACCATTCGCCGTTCTTGATAAGCTTCCTGATGCGACGGAGAACCATCTCGCGCTTCAACCGGCTCAGCCGGTCAAGAAACAGGATGCCGTGCAAGTGATCGATCTCGTGCTGTAGTGCGCGCGACCGCAGCTCCGTTCCTTCCACCTCAAAGAACTTGCCATTCACATCCTGCGCGCGCACCTTCACCCATGCCGCCCGCTGCACTTTCTCACGGATATCCGGCAGGCTCAGGCAGCCCTCCTCTTCGTTCTGCTTGCCCTGGCGTTCAATCACTTCAGGATTGATTAGCACGAGCTTATCTTCAGGCCGCTCTTTGAAGCTGGTGTCGATGACCGTAATCTGTTTCGAGATGCCAATCTGTGGCGCGGCCAACCCAATCCCCTGCGCCGCATACATGCTCTCGAACATCTCTTCCACGAGCTGTGCAGTCTCCGGCCCGAAGTCCGTGACCTTTTCGCCGGCTTTCGCCAGCACAGGGTCAGGATATTTCAGCACCTCGTGGATCTTGTGCTTTGGCGCTTCCGTCTTGTTATGCTTCGTACTCATCTCAATATTTTCTTATCTGCTCGCAATAGCTCTCAAAGTTGCGCTTCAATTCACGCAGGCTATCGCCGCCGAACTTCTCCATCACCAGCCGGGCCACGGTTAACGCGACCATCGCTTCGCCAGCGACTCCTGCCGCCGGAACCACGCACACGTCAGAACGTTCGTAGGATGCCTTGGTTGCCTCGCGCGTCGCAAACGATACCGAACCCAGCGGACGGCGCAGCGTAGAAATCGGCTTCAGATACCCGCGCACAACTACATCTTCGCCGTTCGATATGCCGCCTTCAATCCCCCCGGCGTTGTTTTGCTCACGGCTGAACTTAGTGAATTTGCCATCGGCCTGCTCGGCTTCATACGCGATTGCGTCGTGCACCTTTGAACCCGGCGAACTTGCCGCCGTTACACCGCGACCAAGCTCAACAGCCTTCACTGCCTGCAAACTCATCACTGCCTGCGCGAGCAGACCATCCAGACGCTCATCCCAATTCACATGCGTGCCAATGCCGGGAGGAAGGCCATGTACAACTACTTCAAAGATGCCGCCAATTGTGTCGCCGGTTTTGAGTGCGGTATCGACTTCGGCCTTCATGCGACCTTCGCTCTCGGCATCAACGCAGGAGAGCAATACCTCTTCACGATTAGCCAACGCGGCAATCTCTTCAAAGCTGGCTTCGCGATTTAGCTCCGCTGTTCCAACGCGCACAACGTGGCTGGCCACGCGAATACCCAGTGCACCCAGTAGCATTTTGGCAACCGCGCCGCAAGCAACACGCGCTGCACTTTCGCGTGCGCTGGCACGCTCAAGAACGTAGCGTCCATCCGCGAAATCATATTTCAGCGCGCCAGCGAGATCGGCGTGGCCGGGGCGAGGGCTGGCGACGGCCTTATGCTTTTCCGGGTCGCCTTCGCCTACCGGCAAAATCTCTTCCCAGTTCTTCCAATCCTTATTCGCGAGCGTCATGGCAATGGGTGAACCAATCGTTTTGCCGTGCCGCACACCAGAAAGAATGTGCGCGGTATCGCGCTCAATACGCATGCGGCCGCCGCGGCCGTAGCCCTGCTGCCGCCGCCATAATTCGTGGTCGAGGAACTCCTGGTCGACAGGCACACCGGCTGGAAGGCCGCTAAGCAGCGCCACCAGGGCTTCGCCGTGGCTTTCGCCGGCTGTAGAGAATCTAAGCATCGCTATTAATAATTATACGGGCCACTACCGCCCCCTCCCCCCGGGTACTTTTGGCGCAAAGTCTTCGACGGATGGGAGTTAGCGAAGGACCAAGACAAGTCTCTTGTTTGCAATCGCAGCAAAACGAGGAAAAACAGATGGGTTTTTGAGGGGATGTTTTGTCAAGCAGGCGCAGTTATTCAGTACCGTCGACTGTCTGTTTTTTCTTGTCTTCCAGCCACGCCTGCGAATTGAAGAGGGGGCGCTCCATTGAGCGTACCCAATCCGTGACAGCGCCGGGCGCACGGCCTTCGGCCTTGGCTGCGGCAAATTCATTGCGCAGCGCCTGGAATTTGGCTTCGAGATCGTCGAGGGCCGAAAGCAACATCGCCTCAGGCGTCATGGGCAGCTTGGGCGAGCCGAACTCCAGCTTGCCGTGGTGGGCGAGAATCATGTGCTCGACGAGCACGCGCAACGTATCTGGGAACTTCTCACCCGACGCATTCAGCAGCGCAATCTTTTCGTGCAGCATGCCTTGAGCAATCGAGATGTGGCCTATCAACTGACCTTCGAGTGTGTAGTCAAAGCTTGAGCGCCAGCTCAGCTCGCGCACCTTGCCCATGTCATGCAGGATGGCGCCGGTGACCAGCAGATCGGGGTCGACCTCGGGATAAAACGGAGCGGTCGCAAGGCAGATGCGGACGAGATGCAACACGTGCTCCAACAAACCGCCGATCCACGCATGATGCAGGCGTTTTGCTGCAGGTGCGACCACAAATGCCGGGCCGATCTCCGGGTCATCGAGAAACGCCAGCACCAGCCTGCGCAGCGGCTCGCTCTTGAAAGCCGCCACATAGCCGCGCAACTCGGCGGACATTTCGGCGACATCAAATTTTGTGGTGGGAACAAAGTCGGCGGTATCAATCTCACTGTCCGCGGCAGAGCGCATCTTCGAAACCGTGATCTGATATTTGCCGTTGTACTTTGAGATCTGCCCCTGCACCTTGACGTAGCAGCCTTCGCTGCAGTGCTCGACAACTTCGGCAAAATCTTCCCACATGCGCGCGTCGAATTGGCCGGTCTTGTCGGCAAGTGTGAGCGCGAGATATTGACCGCCTGAACCTTTGCGGTCACGCAGGCTGAACGAGACGAGCAGAAAATAGCTCATCACTGCCTGGTTCTCAAAACGCGCTGCGTCGGAGATGTAGAAGTCTTTCATCGTCGGAACAGGATAAAGGCAAAAGCAAAGGAAAACGCGGCGGCGCGGAGGACGCAAAGGAACGCGGCGAAAAGCAAAAACTTAGAACGCGATGTACGCCAAGTTTAAGCGCAATGTACGCAATGTTTAAAACAGGCTGTCAGCGCTTGTGCACTCTATTTTGGCGATGGCGTCACTGCCGGCTGGTTCGGATCGGCGGAGGTCGTTGCCGGAATCGGCTGGCCGGTGGGCGAACCCGCGCCAGGCGCACTCGTAGTTGTTGGCAGCGTCGTCGTATCCGCACTTGGAGCAGGAGCCTTCGCCGGAGGGGTGGCTGGGTTTGTGAGCACGCCCTTGTCCAGATCGGGGTTCACTGTAGGAGCCACTGGCGCAGGTGCAGCCGGTTTCGGCTTTTCCTGCAAGCGGTTCTTGGGATCGCCCTTTTGACGCTTTGGCTTCTTCGGCTTCTTGACCGTGTCGCCGTTCAGACCCAGCGGAGCAGCCTGAGTCTTTTCATTCGCAGCTTCTTCGTGAGTCGCGGCCACCGGATGGTCGGTCGCCTTCATCTCGGCCTTGTTCAGCTTCGCCTCGTCGACCTTCGCTGTCTGCTCCTGCTGGCGCGAAGCGAAACGCGACTTGTGGGTCGGCGCCTCCTGCTGTGCAGCCAACGAATCCAGACTCTCTGAAGGCGCCTCTCCGGGAGCGCCGGTAGTGATGGTTGACGTCGTCGACTCCGTCGGTGCCATTGCCACACCCGGAGCTTGCCCCTGAATCGGAGCACTGGTCTCACTGCTCACTTCTGACGGCAGACCTCTTGGCAGCGAGTTGCGCGGCGCCTGGCCGTAACGAATCTTTTCACGGCGAATCTTCTTCGGCTTCGCGATCTTCGACACATTCTTCGTGCCGCTCTTCTGCGCCGCTTCGGCAGCAGTCTTTGCTGCCTGCTTTTCCGCAACGCGTTCGCGCGCCGCAGCCAGCTCGGCCGCAGCCTTCGCAGCCTTATCCTGTTCAGCCTTCTGTTTGGCCAGGGTGTGTTTCTTAATGGGAGGCGGAGCGTAGGCCGTAAACTTTGGCGTTGCGGTTGAGCTGCGCGCCACGCTGGAGCCGGTATCGACGAAACCCGCCTTGATGTCCAGATACGCATCCTGCCGCGCCTTGGTCAGGTAATCGCGCAGTGCAGGCTGCATCTGATCGGTGTAGATAGCTTCTTCCACCTGCTGCTCAACCTGCTCCAACGGCGGTACGCCGGCAGCCTGGTGGCTATCCACGCGCAACAGAACAAATCCCTGGCGCGTGCGGATGGGAGGTGTGATGCCGCCGGCCTGAAGACTGAATGTTGCCTTCTCCAGCACATCGCCCAGTGCGCCACGCTTGAAGTCACCGAGATCGCCGCCGGCTGAGGCCGTGGGACCACCGGAAGAGGTTTTGGCTAACTCAGCAAAATTCGCACCGGCTTTCAGCTTTGCTGCAAGATCGTCGGCCTTCGCCTGTGCGGCTGCAACCTGCGCGTCCGTCGCGTTATCCGGGGTAGGAATCAGAATCTCGCTCAGGTGCACCTGCTCGGGCAATTGGAAATCGCTGGCATGCGCGTTGTAGTACGCCAGCTCCTGTGCGTGGGTCATCTGGATGTGGCGGCCTACCTCATCGCGCACTACCTGCGCTGTGATGCATTGGTTGGCGATGCCCTGCTTGAAATCTTCAAAGGAAATACCCTGCGTCGCGGCAGCTCGCTCCAACGCTTCCATCGATTCCAGATGGTTCTGCTTGCGCAGATCGTCGAGACGGCGCTGAACTTCAGCATCACAGTTGACGCCGAGGTCCTTGCCCTTGGAGAGCAGCAACTGCTGATCGATCATGTCGCGCAGCAGGTTGTGGAGATGGTCTGCGAGTTCCGCCTGAGACACATTCTGCTGCTGTGCGTCCTGCACCATCTGCTGCTCTGAATGCTCATAAGCGCTGCGCGTAATGATCTGATCATTGATGCGGACAATCACATCCTCAACGACTCTGCCGTTGGGCGTAATGGCCTGCGTAACCGGCAGCTGTGGAAGCTGCAGCGTCGCGGCAGGAGCAGTGGTGTACTGTGCCGGATTGCCGCTATAGCGCGGCGTCTGGGCGGGCTGTTGTGCGTGCGCCGCGGCTGTGCCTAAAGCCAGCGCAGCCGTTGAAACCAGCGCCACCATGGCTGTCTTGCAGCCGGAAACCTTTGTCTGCGTCCGTACGCGGAACCCCATGCGATTGCTATACGTGTGCTTCTCGAGCCTCTGAGTCATCCGATCCTTTTTGCCGTCCCGCTTTTTTCCGTGCCGCAGCCTGCCCAACTATCTTGCCCCGCCAGCCCACTGCGCCACTTGCAGGGGAAAAGCAGCGGCGAAGAAATCTGCCGTAAAGGGTTTGACCGCAACGCCTGGCGAAGGTTACCTAGCCTCACTATTCTACCTGCCAACGCTGTGATTTGCCCGAGCTGCTGCGCGATTTGCCCCGCCCTTTTGGACGGGCTTTGATCTGTCTTTGGCTAACTTGCCGATGCTATACTCCGTCCAAGAAGCTGAAGGCGTGCGCGCACGTGCGTTTGCCCCTATTTTGTCTGTGTTTTCTCACGAGGTCTGACTCTTTCCTATGCCTGCTCCCACGCGTCGTGCACTCTTTTCGGCAACCGTTTTTCTGGCAGTCTGTGGCGTCACCGGATCGGTGCTCGGCGGACACGTCGCTGCGCAGTCGGCCAGCGATGAATCCAACCTGCGCGACTCCATGAAGGAGTTCACGGATGTCTATTCGCTGGTAGAGCAGAACTATGCGGACCCGATGAACACCGACCGCATCGACCGGGCGATCTATGACGGCGCTATCCCGGGCATGCTACACATGCTGGACCCGCACTCCAATTTCTACGATCCCAAAGCTTACGCGCAGATGAAGGAAGACCAGCACGGCCGTTATTACGGCGTGGGAATGCAGATCCAGCCGCAAGGCTCGAAGATCGTCGTGGTGACGCCCTTTGAAGGAACGCCCGCTTATAAAGCCGGCATCCGCCCCGGCGACGTGATTCTCTCCGTCGACGGCAAGACAACGGACAAGCTGGACTCCACTGCCGTTGCGACCATGCTGAAAGGACCGCGCGGCACTCAAGTTGTGGTCATCATGGCGCGCGAAGGCGCACCCAAGCCGCTCACCTTTACCCTGACCCGCGACGAGATTCCGCGGCACTCCGTGGACATGGCCTTCATGATTAAGCCGGGTATCGGCTACATCCACGTCACGCAGTTCATGGAGACAACTTCGCAGGAAGTGCAGACCGCGCTTGAAGGCTTCGGCCCTGACATGACCGGCCTGCTCATCGATCTGCGCGGCAACCCCGGCGGCCTGCTCAATGAAGCTGTCGAGGTCTCCGACCAGTTCCTGCAAAAAGGACAGATCGTAGTCTCGCAACGTGGCCGTGCCTTCCCGGACCAGGTCTACCGCACGCCCAAGGGCTCGGACGCCAAGTACCCGGTGGTTGTGCTCGTCGATCGCAATACTGCTTCCGCGGCGGAGATTGTCTCCGGCGCGCTGCAGGACCATGACCGCGCGCTGATCGTTGGTGAAACCACCTTCGGCAAGGGTCTTGTGCAAACGGTTTTCCCGGTTTCGGAAAACACCGGTCTCGCACTGACGACGTTCCACTACTACACGCCGTCCGGTCGCCTGATCCAGCGCAACTATGAGGGCGTTTCGCTCTACGACTACTACTACGTGCGCAACGATGCCCTGCCCGCCGACGACACCAATAAGGAAGTGAAGCTCACCGATTCCGGTCGCACTGTTTACGGCGGTGGCGGCATCACGCCGGATGAGAAAATTACCCCGCTCAAGAGCAATCATTTCCAGGATTCTCTTGCGTTGCATTACGCATTCTTCGGCTTCAGCAGCCATTACCTTGCGAGCCACACGGTAGATAAGACCTTTACGGTCGACGACACCATCATGCAGCAGTTCCGCGAATTTCTGAAGACGCAGAAGGTCGACTACACGGACAAAGACATCTCGGACAATATTGACTGGATTAAGGCCGGCATTAAAGCCGAGCTGTTTACCTCAGTCTTTGGGCCGACCACGGGTCTACAAGTACGCGCCGGCTGGGACCCCCAGATTCAAAAGGCGCTAACATTCATGCCCGAGGCGCTTGCGCTTGAGAACCACACGTTACCTTCCCAGCAGAAGACGCAGACGGCAAGCCGTTAACTGCATTGATACGAAAAGACTTTCGTCTGAAGATAAGCAAGCGCTAGGTACGTTAGTTTCGTTAAGATAAGTACGAAAGAGCTATCGGGCGTAATATTGCGGCTTCGTCATGCGCGAGCGGACAATGACCTGTGTTTCGGAATAGACCATCTTCGGCAGCAAAGCTTCTCGGCCTTACCTGCGGCCTTCTTCTTGCTTGCGGCATAGCCGACGCGCAAAAGAAAAAGAAGAGCGATCCGAATCTGGATATGCCTCCGCTGCCTCCGCCCAAGCTGCTGGTGCCGGCCACTGCGCCCGCAGCCCTTCAGCCGGCGCCTGAACTCGCAGCTTCCCCAACACAACCAGCAGCGGTAAATCCGGCAGCAGCTCCTCAACTCGCTCCTGCGCCGGCTCCGGATGGTGGAGCGGACACTCCTTCCAATCCTGTACTGCCCCCCGGCGCCACGGTTGCAACGTTGATTGCAGCAGCCACTCCGACTCCAGCAGCTTCAGCGCCTGCGCCGGCTCCAGCTACAGCCGCGACCATAGATGCCCCGGTTTCTACCTACGCACCGACGACAGGCCGGACCCATTCGATCCTCACCTTCGATGAGTACCAGCATCTGCTCAACCTAGTACTGCCTCTCGATCACAGATCGCCGCCGGGTCTGCAATATTCGCTCATCCTGCGCTTTGAGCCGCACATTCATCCGGAGTCGCAGATCGTTATCCGCCACTGGCGCAATGGAGCTACGGAGACAGCCGTCTATCGCGTCGACAAGGTCAATGCCTGGCGCGCGGCCTACGGCAATGTCACCGACGGCCAGACGCCGGACTTCGAGGCGATGACCAAGCAGATCACGGTTGTGCGCAACAGCTTCACTGTCCAGCCATCGGACGAGGCCGCATGGCGCAGAGAGTTGCTGCCCACTCTGCAAAAGGAAATCGTCAAGGCACGCAAGAAGGTCAAGCACCCGGGCCGCGACGACGAGCGCGAGATGCTTGGCAACGGCACGCGCTATGAACTCTGGTACATCCAAGGCGACGAAGAGATGCACTTCGTCAGCCTGGACAGCGAAGTGGACACCGTCACCAAGGGCAATGAAAGCCTGCCCAAGCTGATGAACAACGTCCGCTCTTACGCTGACTCACACCTGACGACGTACAAGCCGCTGCAATACAGCGCGGATGAGATACAGCCTCCGCGGAAGTTGCTGGCCAAAAATAATAAGAAGAAAAAGAACGACTCGCAATAAAGCGGTTGGAGCGGGAGACCGGGATCGAACCGGCGACATTCAGCTTGGGAAGCTGACGTTCTGCCACTGAACTACTCCCGCAACCTATTTATCTAGTTGCACTTGCAGCGACTCGTCCCCATTCGTTCCACCACGTAACACCACGGTTGGTACACTGGCTACATCTTCAGCACCGGGAAGGGTAGCGGGATGAGAGTCAGTCGTGAGCGATATCAACATGGCAGTGTCCGAAAGGTTCCGAGATCCCAAGGGTTTGCTTGGGAATTTCGATTCTATATTACGGCAGCGGACGGCACACGCAAACTCAAAGTCCAGACGTTCGATCCTGCCAAGCACCCAACCGAGCGCGATGTGCGCAAGGCCGTTGAGCCTCAACTCGCTTCGCTCAACGCCGGGACGTTGGGCGGCAAAGTAGCCGCGACGCTTGGGACAATTATCGACCGATACATAGCGGAGGACTTCACTACCCTCCGTCACTCCACACAGACGACAAACAAGAGTCTTATTGAACTACACATCAAACCGAAGTGGCAGGACGTACGCCTTTCCGATGTGACTGCGATGAGCGTCAAGCAATGGTTGGACAAGCTGCCGTTCGGAGCGGCCTCGAAAGCGCGGACACGGAACATGCTCTCCAAGCTGCTCGACTTGGCGATGTTGTGGGAGTACATCCCGGTCGCGCGGAATCCAATGGAGCTAGTACGCGTCAAGGGCAGCACTAAGCGCCTCAAGGCGATCACGATTGTTACTCCGGCACAGTTCAGGGCGCTCGTGTCTGCGCTGCCCGAGCCGTACAACCTCATGGTCTTGTTGTGCGGATGCTTGGGCTTGCGAGTTAGTGAGACGCTCGGATTGAAGTGGAAAGATTTTGACTTCAATGCGCGTACGCTATCCATCGGCCAGGTATTCACTCACGGGCAAGTTCAGCATGTGCCCAAGACTGAGACATCGGGAAGCGAAATACCCGTCCACCCCAAGCTGTGCAAAGCTCTGAAGGCTTGGCAAGCTAAACAAGATCACGATTTTGCTTGGGTGTTCGCAAGCTCGAAGACGGCAAGCCCATACAGCGACGCGACGATTTTAGCGAACTACATCAAGCCGGCTGCACGAGCGTTGGGTCTGGAGCATGTGGGTTGGCATACCTTCCGCCACTCGTACAAGTCCTGGATGGCCTCCGCGAAGATTAGCCCGGCTCAGATGAAAGACTTGATGCGCCACGCCGATATCGAAACAACGATGAACGTCTACGGAAGGACTCTCACGCCAGAGATGCGCGCGGCCAATGCTATGGTAGCCGGGCAGCTTCTCTAGCAAGCGGTCTGCTTGCCCAGGAACCGCCGCTACCAGGTAGAGGGCATCTCGTATAGGATTGTTGCACTCAGCGGGGAAACAAACGTGCGACCAATAGGGTTTCAAATCTGGGATTTTAAGTCGATCAAAGATAGTGGCTACTGCTCCCTTTCGGAAGACGGGATCACTGCGATTGCCGGCCAAAACGAATCGGGTAAAACCTCTCTGCTCACCGCTCTGCGAGATTTCGATCTCGATGAGGACGAGCCGCCCGAAACGCCCGACTACTTCCCCGACGAAGACTCAGAAAATCGGAACCCTCGTGCCGGAGTTAAATTCTCTGTAACGAAAACGGAATTGGCCGAAGTTCTCGGCGATGACCACGCGATACCAGAGCGTGCTACGAAGAAGATTCTGGAGCAGGGTTGGATATGGATCTTCCGATATTTTGTGACAGGTAAGTTCGTCCTATCACAGGAAATGGCCGACGCGTTTGAAAAGAAAGATGAACAAACGCAAGGCGAATCGAAAGGTGCGCGCAAAGTAGCATCCTCGGAAGGCACAGAGCTTGCGCCGACAGTGGATTTGACACTAGTCAACGCCACAACGGGCGAGCCAAAGGCATCTGAACCGCCAGCCACAGAGACGACCGAGGACACAGGGTCTCCGAAGAAGATGCTCAGTACCAAGGAGTTTGCGTCCTTGTTACGGCTTCACACGCCCTACTTTATTTACTTCGACACATTCAAGGATGAACTGCCACGAGAGATTAGTATCCAGCCTGTAGTGGCGGCGACCACCGCAGTCTCACGAAAAGCGGCCTATGATGAACTGCCGGCAACAGTCAAAGACTTTCTAACATTGGCGAAGGTTGATGTCGAATATCTGAGTAAAGTTGCAACCGATGATCGACTACTTGGCAATTATCTCCACGGCAAAGCGGCAAACATTACCGGCCACTTTCTGACATACTGGCGTCAAAGAACAGATAGTGAAGAAACCGTCACACTCAGAACGCAACATACCCGCAAAGCATCTGGCGAATTGTTTCTCGCCTTCTACGTGAATGACGGAAAAGACCAATACCCAGATCAACGTAGTCGAGGGTTTCTGTGGTTCTTGTCCTTTTTCCTTCGCCTAACATCTGCGAACCTCACCGGGGGACCATCCCTGATCCTAATCGACGAGCCAGGGACGTTTCTTCATAGCAAGGCGCAGAAAGACGTGCTCGCTCTACTAGAAGACTGGATAGTCAAAACGCACACGGTCCTCTACTCGACCCACAGCCCATATCTTCTGCCTGCGGATAAGTTGCACAGGGTGAGATTGGTCGGCAAGCAGAAAAAGAAAGGAACGTTTGTTGCCGACCGTCTTACAGATGGGCGACTCAAGGGAAGCAGTTTTACAGATGCCCTTTCACCTGTATTGACCTCAATCGGACTTGATCTAAACGAGAGCTTCAACCTAGTGCAGAAGCGCAACATTATCGTTGAGGGAATCAGCGATTACTACTACCTCCATGCGTGGAACAAACTTCTAAAGCTGAAAGCGCTTGAAGACGTTAGCATTTTCCCGGGAACAAGCGCGAGCACAGTCCCGACTCTCGCCTCCCTGCTCATTGGATGGGGGACAAACTTCTGTGCGCTCCTTGACCGCGACGGGCCGGGCAATGCCGCCGTGAAGAAGTTGCGGGATGATATGGGAGTCGAACAGGATGTAATCATTCAATTTACGGGCGCACTAACTATTGAAGATCTTTTTGAACCCGCAGATTTCAAGCTACTTCTGGAGAGCTTCGATAAGGAATTGACAGTTGACGCGGGTACCGTGCCTAACAAAACGATGACTAAGCACGGAATCGATAAGGTGTTGCTCGCGCGTCACTTTTCCACACAAGCTAACATCGAAAAATCACTCATTCCGCCATACAGCGCGGCGACAACTGATCGAGTCAAGGCACTTTTTGGATCACTTACCGCAGCCTTAGATAAGCAGCCAATAAAGCCGCGCCCTACGAAAACGTAGCTGCCAAGGTTCTCGGCAAACGCTTGTCCTGCATTACACCGCTATGTCTTCACGAGCGCTTCTACCTGCTAGGCTTTTCTCATGTGCGGCCGCTACTACAACAAAGCCGATAAGCAGCAGATCGCCGCAACCTTCCGCGTGAAGGTGCCGGACGAACTCGTCATCTTTCCATCGTTCAACGTTGCACCGCAGACGTTCCAGCCGGTCATCCGCCTCAATGACGAGGGCGAGCGTGAAATCGCGATGATGAAATGGGGCTTGGTTCCCTTCTTTGCGAAGGATACGAAGATGGCCTATTCGACAATCAACGCGCGCGCTGAAACCATCGCAACCGTCGCGGCATACCGGGAGCCGTGGAAGAAGC